>Ga0209188_1000138_pt1 | contig 82668 bp, 76 predicted proteins | sample C_130625_EF_Meta_FD_187307 | JGI IMG/M metagenome (GOLD analysis project Ga0209188, IMG submission 187307) | Freshwater microbial communities from Lake Croche, Canada to study carbon cycling - C_130625_EF_MetaG (SPAdes) (version 2) | ecosystem: Environmental > Aquatic > Freshwater > Lake...
TTCTCAGCCCTGCGGGCTCATCCCCAGAGGACTGGCGCTTTAGTGGAGAGTCCCTCAAGCGCGCAAAGACTGCTGCTCATCTGACTCATGATCTAGAGCTCAACACTCCTGGAGTCGCTTTAGCACTAGATCTTTTGGACGAAATCAGTCGTCTTCGTAATCAGATTCTTCGTGAAAAAATAATTTAAGCTCCCGAGGGACTTAGCAACAGTGTACTTTGTAATTGAGGATAAAAATAAATGACCGCATTGCCCTGTATTGAAATTGAAACCGCTCCCAATCCAAGCACTGCTGTCATTTGGCTGCATGGTCTAGGAGCTGATGGCAATGACTTTGTACCCATCATTCCCCAACTCAATCTTTCCGAGTGCCCTGCTATTCGATTTGTTTTTCCAAGCGCGCCCTCTATGGCTGTCACAGTTAATGGTGGCTACGTGATGCCAGCCTGGTATGACATTACAGGGAGAACCGTCAACGACCGCGAAGATCTTGCTGGTATCCATAAATCAGCAGTAGCAATCTCAGAATTAATTGAACGAGAGGCAAGCCGCGGCATTGCCTATGAAAAAATTGTTTTGGCTGGCTTCTCGCAAGGCTGCGCTATGTCCTTGCAGGTTGGCCTACGCTTTCAACATAAATTGGCTGGCATCATGGCGCTGTCAGGTTATTTGCCTCTAGCAAATACACTGGCTCTCGAGAGAAGCGAAGCTAATAGCAAGACGCCTATTTTTATGGCGCATGGCGTTTGGGATGCGGTGATCACTCCAGAGCGCGCAGAAGCCTCAGCCGATACTCTAGAAAAATTAGGCTATCAGGTGGATTGGAACACCTACCCAATGGAACACTCTCTTCATCCAGATGAGCTAGTAGACATCTCTAGATTTTTGACTATGGTACTTAGCAAGTCATAAACTAGATTGAATTAAGATTCTGAGCGGCTTAAGAGTAGCTCCCAGCGCTGTAGTTTGACATCTAGATCGGCAGTGATTTCTGATAAGCGCGCTTGCATACTCGCCGCTAATTCAGGTTCATTCTTGTAAAGATCTGGATTACTCATGGCGATTCCAATATCAGCCTGCTCCGTCTCCAAAGTTTCGATCTGCAAGGGCAGGACTTCTAATTCCTGACGCTCCTTACCATTGAGCTTACTCACCCCATTTTTTGCAGCAGCAGGTTTTGATTCAACTTTTGCCTCTGGTTTTAATTCTGGTTTTACTTCGGATTTCTCAGCAGCCTTCAGACCACCGTTGGCTGCACGAATCTTGTCTGAGCGCGCCTTCTGAATCTTCCAGTCCTCATAACCACCTTCATACTCGCGCCAGAATCCATCGCCCTCATTAGCGATGATGCTAGTCACTACGTTATCTAAGAAGTAGCGATCATGGCTGACTAAGAACACGGTGCCCTTATAGTCTTGAAGTAATTGCTCTAGCAAGTCTAGAGTATCGATATCTAAGTCATTGGTTGGCTCGTCTAAAACTAAGACGTTTGCAGGACGAGCAAATAAGCGCGCCAACAATAAGCGGTTACGCTCGCCACCAGACAAAGTACTCACTGGTGAATTGGTCCGCTCCGGTGCAAATAAGAAATCACTCAGATAGCTCTTGACGTGTTTCTTATTGCCATTAATTTCAATCCACTCGCTACCTGGGCTGATGTAATCTTCAAGCGAAGCGTTGAGATCGAGACCTTCACGCATTTGATCAAAATAAGCCACCTCAATACGAGTGCCCATCGTTGCCGTTCCAGAGTCTGGTGCAATAGTTCCGAGGATTAACTTTAGAAGTGTGGTCTTACCAGCACCGTTAGGCCCTAGCAGTCCCACTTTATCGCCACGCAAAATCGTTGCCGTGAAATCCTTCACAATCGGGCGCTCGTATGACTTAGAAACATTCTGTAAATCAGCAACAATCTTACCGCTTCTATCTCCCGCTGAAACTGCAAGCTTGACTTGCCCAACAGCATCACGTCTTTGCGAGCGAGTAGTACGAAGATTTTCTAAGCGTGCAATACGAGCCACGCTGCGAGTGCGCCTAGCCTCAACACCTTTGCGAATCCAGACCTCTTCTTGAGCAAGTAATTTGTCTGCACGTGCGTTAGCCAAAGACTCTGAGTTCATTTCCTGATCTTTTAATACCTCATAGGCCGAGAAATTACCCGGGTAGGTACGCAAGATACCGCGATCGAGCTCAACAATCTGCGTACAGACGTTATCCAAGAAAGCGCGATCATGGGTAACCAAAATTACAGAGCCCTTGTACTCTTTCAATAAATCTTCTAACCAAGAAATCGAATCTAAATCTAAATGGTTGGTAGGCTCATCCAGTAGCAATACATCTGGCATTTCTACCAGCGCACGAGCAAGAGCAACCCGCTTCTTAGTTCCACCCGATAAAGTATTAATTTTGAGCTCAGCCTCTAGGTGTAGACGATCTAGCGTTTCATGAACGCGTTGCTCCCAATTCCAACCGCTTAAGGCTTCGAGTTGCGACTGGACTTCATCCAGGCGATGGTGAGCAGCATCGTCCCACTCTCCAATGCTGAGGGCTTCATATTCTTCACGCAGAGCTTTGGCTTGAGCTACGCCCTTCGATACGGCTTCAAAGACAGTCTCCTCAGCCTCAAAGATAGGCTCTTGTGGAACATAGGCAATGCGCAGACCCTGCTGATATTGCAACAGACCATCATCCATTTTTTCTATGCCAGCCAAGATCTTCAATAGAGAGGATTTGCCAGTGCCATTGCGGCCAATTAAGCCAACCCGCTCCCCAGATTCCAGTGAGAAAGCAGTGTTTGCGAGGAGGTCAACATGGCCAAAAGCCAGTTTTGCATCAGTGAGTACGATTAAAGCCATGGCGACATTATCGTCACTTCACCCAAAGTGGTGATATTTCCAATAAACATGGGATTGAGAAGTAGAATTTACTCAAGGAACACCTCCAAATAAAGGGATAAATGACCTGCAAGCTCAGCCCTAGCGCTCCACGACTTATTCTCTTTGCTGGCCATGCGGGCACCGGTAAAACTACTTTAGCTAAAAAAGCGCTGCCCATCATTGTTGAGAAGACCGGGGAAAGCTTTTTCTTTTTAGATAAAGATACGGTTTATGGCGCCTATAGTGCCCATGTCATGGATCTCACCACCAAAAACCCCAATGATCGAGATAGTCCTTTTTATCTTCAGAACTTAAGGGATTGGGAATATGCAGGACTGATTGCCATCGCCAAAGAAAACCTACAGCTCGGGGTGAATGTCATCCTAGTGGGACCCTTCTCTAGTGAAATCCAAAGTGGTCGAATTTTTAAGCCGGAAGAACTTGGTGTACCCAGCGTATCGAGCATCAGAATTGCCTGGATTGATTTAGACGAGAGCGAAGCTAAAAGCCGCATGGAGCAGCGCGCAGATCCGAGAGATGAATACAAGCTACAGCACTGGGATGAATACACTAAGCGAAGGGTAGAACCATCAGAGCATGCTGCATTACAGCGCTTTGATAATTTACATTTTGATGAAACTCAGTTTGAAAAGTTAATAGACCATCTTATTCAATAAACCGTAGATAAAAAAATAGAGTCTTAAAGACTCTATCGTAAGAACTAAATATTAAATGCTTAGAACTTATATGCCACACCAACAGCTGGCATCCAAGGATTTAGTGTCAATTTACCTGCGCTCGCACCAGCAGCAGTGGTTACATTTGTACTCATAGTTGCATATTTCAAGTCAAGGTTCAGACCCCAGTTTTTATCAAACATGTAATCCATACCAACTTGACCAACCGCGCCAAGGCTTGAGTTGTCAACAGAATATGCCCCACCGCTGAGATTATTGCGACTACTAAAAATTGTGTAATTAACGCCAGCACCGACATAAGGCTTGAATGCGCCAAAATCTGTAAAGTGGTATTGCAGGAGAAGTGATGGTGGAAGCGCCTTAATAGTGCCCAATTTATTCCCACCGGCATCAATTTGAATAGATTGTGAATAGGTTAGTACCAACTCAGCAGCAATATTCTTGGTAAAGAAATAAGAAACATCAAACTCAGGAATTATTTGATCCTTAGCTTTTACATCAAGCGTTTGAACGGCACTGGTTTGACCATTTTGCCAAAGCAAGTCAACCGCACGTACACGTACCATCCACGGGTTCTCACTTGAGGATTGGGCGTGAGCGACTACTGGAGCCAGCGAAGCTACTGCTGCCATCGCAGCTACTAGAGTTTGAATACGCATGATGTTTACCTTTTTCCTTTATCGATTTGATAGATCTATTTTCAAATTGAAGAAGTGGTATCGATTTGATGCAAATCAAATACAAAGCCTAATGAAATTTTAAGTTGACTTAAAAGCAACACTCTTTAATTGAATTTTTGATCCAGATCAAATTGAGATGCATTGCGCATTCCAGCTTAAGTAAACACAAGCTCTCTAAAACTGGGAAAAATATTGCTTAGATTATTGGGATAGGTAGTCAAGTGCGACTGCTTCAGCCACCTTAATGCCATCAACTCCTGCCGATAAGATTCCACCAGCATAGCCAGCACCCTCACCTGCAGGGTAAAGACCTTTGATATTTAAGCTCTGATAATTGCTGCCTCGAGTAATACGTAATGGTGAGGATGTGCGCGTTTCAATACCAGTCAGCACTGCATCCTTCATTGAGAAGCCTTTAATCTGTTTCTCAAAAGCGGGGATCGCCTCTCGAATTGCTTCAATAGCATAAGGAGGCAAAGCATCAGCAAGATCTGTCAGGTGCACGCCGGGTTTATAAGATGGGATTACCGAACCAAATTCTGTAGAGGCTTTACCAACTAAGAAGTCGCCCACTAATTGACCGGGAGCTTCATAGCTAGATCCACCGAGCTCGTATGCCCTTGACTCTAAAGCTCTCTGAAACTCAATTCCTGCCAGAGGGCCACCTGGATAGTCCTCGGGAGTAATGCCGACAACGATGCCTGCATTGGCATTACGCTCGTTACGAGAATATTGACTCATCCCGTTAGTAACCAAGCGATTGGGCTCGGAAGCAGCCGCAACCACCGTTCCGCCAGGGCACATACAGAAGCTATAGACGGCGCGGCCATTCTTAGCATGGTGAACTAATTTGTAATCAGCCGCGCCAATTAAATCGTTTCCAGCATGTGGTCCTAAGCGTGCTTTATCAATTAAGGATTGGGGATGCTCAATACGAAAGCCCACAGAAAATGGTTTGGCTTCCATATAAACACCTGCCGCATGTAGAGCCTCAAAGGTATCGCGAGCGCTATGCCCCAAAGCAAGCACGACATGATTGGCAGGCAAATCAGAATGTCCTTCAATTTTGACGCCTGCAATCCGATCATCCTGAATATCAAAGCCAACTACTTTTTGCGAGAAACGAATCTCTCCACCAAGTTCAATAATTTCTTGACGCATTCTTTCAACAACGCCTACCAAGCGAAAGGTTCCAATATGTGGCTTAGCTACATAATGAATTTCTTCGGGGGCGCCCGCTTTGATGAATTCAGCAATGACTTTGCGACCGTAAAATTTTGGATCTTTAATTTGACTCCAGAGCTTGCCATCAGAAAACGTACCTGCTCCACCCTCACCAAATTGCACATTAGATTCTGGATTAAGAACATTCTTACGCCATAAACCCCAAGTGTCTTGAGTGCGTTCGCGCACTGGTTTGCCACGCTCTAATACGATTGGCTTAAAACCCATCTGCGCCAACACCAAGGCAGTAAAAATTCCACATGGACCAAATCCAATGACAACAGGTCGCTCAAAGCTTTCACCCTTCACTTGCGAGGCGTTGGCTACAAAGTGATAACTCATATCCGGTGATAGTCGAATATGAATGTCATTCGAAAACTGCTTCAGTAATTTTTCTTCATTCTTTACCGATAGATCTACTGTATAGATAAAGGCCAGAGCGACGTTTTTTCTGGCATCGTAGCTACGCTTAAAAATATCAAACCGAATCAAGTCATGAGCCTGGATATTTAAGCGCCGCAAGATTGCCTCTTCCAATGCCTCGGGGGCATGGCTGATAGGTAGGCGAAGTTCGGTAATACGGATCATGGGTCTCTACGATACACAGTAAATCAGGTTAATTTTCTTAAATAATACTGGGATGAGCAGGATTGTTGCGTTAAAAGGCGATAATGCGCCATGGCTCTACGCGCAACTATCCACAAAGTCGACCTTCACGTCGCAGACTCTGACCGCCACTATTACGGCAGTCACTCACTCACTATTGCTAAACATCCTTCTGAAACCGAAGAGCGCATGATGGTACGCATCATTGCATTTGCCCTGCAAGCACAAGAAGAGTTAGCTTTTACTAAAGGCTTGAGCGATACCGATGAGCCCGACCTTTGGATAAAAGACCTCACGGATGCCATTAAGCTGTGGATTGAGATAGGTCAGCCTGATGAAAGACGAATTCTGAAAGCCTGTGGTCGATCTGATCAAGTCATCGTCTACTGCTATGGCGGACACACCAGCAAAATCTGGTGGGATGGTATTACTAATAAATTGACGCGGGCCCGTAATCTACAGGTGATCTCTATTCCAGCAGAGCAAGCAAAAGAACTGAATAAGCTAGTCGAGCGGAGTATGGTGCTGCATGTGAATATTCAAGATGGGGAAGCATACGTTTCTTCAGATATGGGACAAGTCACGATCACCCCAGAAATCTGGCGTAATCAACAGCAATGAGGCCCGTAATTTTAGACACCAATATCTTGCTAGATATTTTTGTCTTCAATGACGAGAGAGCCCTTCATTTAAAGAAAGTGCTTTTTGATAAAACAATACACTTCGTAGCTAGTCAAAAAACTATTGAAGAGTTTGCTGATGTCATCTCGCGCCCTATCTTTAAACTGGATGAACAAACTCAAGCATCTATTCTGGCTCAATGGCAATTTATCGCAAAGCAACAGGATGATTCCGATTTAACTCCTGCACCGTGGACATGCCAGGATCCGGATGATCAGATCTTTCTAAATCTAGCTTATCGACTCAGGCCCACGATACTGATTAGCAAAGATAATGCAGTACTTCAAATCGCCAGCAGAGCGGCCTCAGAGGACATTCTCATTACCAACGATTACAACGCCTTTAGGCTGCAGAACTAAAGCGCAAGCCTTTAGCTGCTTCAGCAGCAATTTCAAAGGACTTGAGACGGGCTTGATGGTCATAAATTTGACCTGTGATGATGATTTCATTTGCGCCGGTCTGATCGAGCCAATGCTGCATCTCTTTTCTTACGACCTCTAAAGACCCGACTGCAGAACAGCGCAAAGCATGAGCGGCAGTCTTTTTTTCATGCGGCTCGCAAAAGTCATCAATATTTTCAATTGGGGGCGGTAACTGCCCGCGGGTATTGCGGCGCATACGAATGACGTTTTGTTGCAAAGTAGTAAATAGATGAGCAGCTTCCTCATCGGTATCAGCGGCGACTACATTCATCAGAAATGCACAGTAAGGTTTAGCTAGCTCATCAGATGGCTTAAACAGTTCACGATAGGTGGACATCGCATCTAATAATTGCTCAGGTGCAAAATGCGAAGCAAAGGCATAAGGCAAGCCAAATTGAGCCGCCAATTGAGCGCCATATAAGCTAGATCCTAATATCCAAATCGGTACTTCAGTATCCACACCCGGAATAGCCTTCACAAGCTGACCCTCCTGAATAGGGCCAAAGTAATGTTGTAGCTCGCGCACATCCTGGGGAAAGCGGTCATCACTCCCAAGCAAATCGCGTCTTAAGGCTCTAGCTGTCATTTGATCTGACCCCGGCGCACGCCCCAAGCCGAGCTCAATCCTGCCGGGGTAAATAGATGCCAAAGTGCCAAATTGTTCTGCGATTACCAAGGGCGCATGATTTGGCAACATCACGCCACCAGAGCCAACACGAATAGTTTTTGTACCCCCAGCAATATAGCCAACCAAGACTGCAGTGGCAGAGCTGGCGTTGCCCGTCATATTGTGGTGCTCAGCTACCCAGTAGCGGGTATAACCTAAAGACTCCGCATGCTGGGCAACATCTAAAGAGTTCCGCAAGGCATCTGCAGCAGTAAATCCCTCGGGGATCGGAGATATATCTAGAATGGAGTACGGGACAGTATTTGTCATTCCTAGATCATACCGATAAAGTATTTTTTAAACATGAGTAAACCAGAGATGCCAAAAATGGCGGGCGCCGATGACGGCCTCTTCAAGCCGGGTAGCAAGCTAAGGCACATTAAGACGGGTGGCTTTTATAAGGTAATCTTACTAGCCAACGTCGAGGCTAACCTAGAGCCAGCCTACGTATATGAATCCCTCCAGTCGCACGACTTTTGGATCAGGCCCAAAGCGGAAATGGAAGATGGTCGATTTGAATTGATTTATGCCTAAGCTAAAGATAGAGGAATTGATATGAGCGAAGATCGCATCACTAGTCTTGAAATTAAACTCAGCTTTACTGAAGACTTGATTGATCAACTCAATCAAACGATCTACAAACAGCAGCAACAAATTGAATTTCTGTATCGTGAGATTAAATCTATCAAGGAGCAGGCTAGCAGCGGAGATAGTATGGGTAATAGTAGTCCTAAAGATGAAATCCCTCCACATTATTAAAGCCCTTGATTTATTGTTGATTAAGTTATATCATTTTTGACATATATCAATATTGATATAATTTATGGATGACCACATGGACCGTACATACCCTTAACACCACAGTTGATGATGAGCTAGAGGCCCTGCCAGTAGATATTAGAAGTAAGTTTGTCAGAGTCTCTGGATTACTTGAGCAGTTTGGCCCCCAAAATGTTGGAATGCCTCACATCGGGTCTTTGGGTGATAAATTCTGGGAAATACGAGTCTCTGGTCAGGATGGAATTGCACGAGGAATTTATATCTACTCCATTGGGAAAAAAATAATCGTTCTACATGTATTTATTAAGAAGACTCAGAAAACTCCACCAGCAGCTTTGCAGATGGCGACAAGAAGAGCTAAACAGGCAAATTTAATATGACTAAGATCTCAAATTTACATAAAAAGTGGATTAAAAATCCAGATTACAAAAAAGCTTACGATGAATCTCGTGTGGAATTTGAGATTGCGAAGGAAGTTATTGAGGCTCGTATGAAGAGTGGGCTATCCCAAGAGGAGCTAGCCGCACTGATGAGCACTTCCCAATCCGCAATTGCAAGACTTGAAAGTGGGGTTAGCCTCCCCTCCCTAAGAACCTTGACTAAATTGGCAGCAGCCACAAATACGCATATTGAAATCCACTTTAAACCAATTAAAAATTCAAAGCAAAAATTAGCCGCTTAGGACTACACTAAGATTAACTGCAATCGATATTGATTTCTAAGGCTATTAAAAAGGTTAAATATCATGGGTAACTTAGTACCGTTTTTAGTCCAATGGGGCTTAACTTCCCTATCTCTTTGGGTTGCCAGTTATCTTTTTAGCGGCTTACGCTTTGCAGATGGTGGCTCACTATTAGTTGCCGCCCTACTGCTCGGATTTGCCAATGCAGTAGTGAAGCCCTTATTAATTCTCTTCACGCTGCCACTAACTGTCCTCACGATGGGATTGTTTCTGCTGGTAGTGAACGCTTTAGTGCTGATGCTGGTTTCTTCGGTAGTGAGTGGTTTTACGATTTCCAGTTTCTGGACCGCCTTCTTTGCCAGCATCTTTATTTCATTATTCAGCCTATTTATCAGCGGAATACTGTTTTAAATTTACTCCGCCCCAGGGTAAATATCAGACCAAGGGTGGAGCGCATCGCGGCAGGGGTGGCTCTTTGAAGTCATTGATCTGGCATTCTCAGCCAAAATGCTTGCGCCGCCTGTCAAAAAACCAAGTCCAATCGAGACAGCGCTATTGACTACTCCAGCTTGATTGATGCCCACCTTGGGATCTGCCAGAGTGCCGCCCATCTTTACCATTCCAGTTAAATCCAGGCCTGTTGTGATGCCTGATTTCTCTTTTGGATCAATAGTGAGATTAATAGCCTCTGTCTTCAAATTAATAGAGCCAGCTAAAGCCGCATCTAATCTATCCGTTTCAATTCCAACTGACTTGGCTATATTGATCTGTCCATTATTAATTGGCAAATAGGCGACCGCACACTCCAGAACCGTCTCACTCGTTTTTTTACGCAGTGGGTTCATCGAATCTAAAAGTGTCACTACGAAATCACCGGCATCATTTAAAAAATTTGTGCCCATACGAGCCTGGTTAATACTTAACTGAATCTTGCCATTTGAATTTGATGCCATTTGATGCAGGCTATTTCCAGATGTTTTTACATCAAATGCCATCTTCATACCACCACCGCTTACCTTAGAGCCAGGGTCAAGTCTAGCCAGTAAGCTTTCAAGCGTGAAATCCTTCGTCGCCCCTTTAGCTGCGAGAACAGGAGTTGATGTATCCAGCCCTGAGAGTTTGATCTGCAAATCAGCACTTCCCTTGCCCATCTCAAACCTCAGGTTTGGAATATCAATCACATTGCCATTCAGTTGCAAGGTAGCCTGAAGATTTTCAATGGGCTTACGTTTTGGCAAATTCAATTCGCCAATATTCATGATGATTTCCCCCTTGGCTTGCGGCAGTAGATCAAAAGGAATACTCTCATTGCTAAATAAGTACTTAGGTTGCGGCTTTTGGGCTTGATGCAGGACTACTGCTGACTTAGCGCCGCTTACAGCCAGCAAGGGATGATTGGGAGATGCCCCCAAGACGGGCCAGTCAAATACTTTTGAGTTCAATGTCAAATTGATTGCAGGTAAGGTCTTTTGATTCTTGATTACCTCACCTTTAATCATCATAGACTTGCCATTCATGGTGAGATTCAGGTCGAGCGGAAATTGAGTAGAGGAAACATTCCACTGTTTTAGTAATCTAGAAAGTGATCCTGTTTTTCCGCTGAGTTCTAGTGCCTGCTCTTGAAGTTTTATTGCAAGGAATACAACCGTTTTATCACCACTCTCTGCTAACGATAAACGTCTAATTTGATAACTCGATATAGCATTTGAAGGATCTTGATACTGAATGTAAGCATCCGCAATCGAAATACTATCCACGGAGATTAAATTATCGCTAACAGGAGATCTGCCTGCATCATTGTTAGCTGCCGAGGGGCCCCCAGATGCGTCTGTACTGAAATCCCAATTCGCTTTACCAGCCCCATTTTTTTGAAGAAATAACTCCAGACCAGCAAGCTTCACACTGCCAACCTCAATGCGCTTACTCAGCAGCGGCAGAGTTTTAATATTTAGATCAATCCGCTTGAGCGTCAGCATGTCAGAATCAGATGCCCAGGATGCATTACTCAGACTTACGCCCTCTGCAGAAACAGAAATCACCGGAAAAAAACTTAAGCTGACTGGCCCAGTGATTTTGAGATCTCTGCCAGTAGCTGTTTTTACAGAGGAAGAGAGTAATTTGGTCAGCTGCACTGGATCTACCGTTGAGGCTGCATACCATACCCCTATTGTAATCAGGAAAATTACACTGCCAAGGGCGCTAATAGTGATTTTGACTAATTTACTCATTCTTCATTGATTCTAAATTACCTACCAGCCTTAGACTAGGATTGATTTTTTTATCACTAGCTTTGATGGCATAAGGGCCTTAAGTAGCGATCGCTTTTTGTTGATGATTAAATCAATTGGACATTCACCCTTTATGTTGCAAGGTAAATCCCCATATAAGTATCAGCAAAAGTGGAAAGATCTGAAGTAAGATCAAAGGTGCAATAAGCACATTAACTACCAATAGGAAGGGTAATAGACCATGGCTACAAAGAAGTCTCCAGCAAAAAAGAAAGTAGCTACTAAGGTGGTAAAAAAAGCCCCTGCAAAGAAAGCCGTTAAAAAAGTTGCCGCTAAGAAAGTGGTAGCAAAAAAGGCCGTAAAGAAGGTAGTGAAAAAACCAGTTGCTAAGAAAACGGCGAAAAAGGTAGCGGTGAGGAAGCCGGCTGCCAAAAAGCCAGCTCCAAAGAAAGCTGCGCCCAAGAAACTTAAAGTCGATCAGTACGGACTCGAGGAAGATGATGAGTTCTACGGCTTGTACTTTGCTAAATCAACCAACAAGGGTTTAGTTGAAGTTAAACCTTGCACCTTCTCGCTAATGTATTGGTGGAAAGGCTTGCTTGGCTACCCTGACATGATTGAAATCTCAAAAGATAGCAATACTGCGATGTTGCAGTTTGAGTCTACCTTTGGCGGTGGCGATTCTGGTGAGACAGAGTTGACAGAAAAAGATGTGTTCGATGTTGACCATATTATTGAAATCGACGAACAAGAGCAGTTAGTCTCTCTTTACTCTTACGTTCCTATTCCTGTTCCAGAAAAACTGATTGGTGCATTAGGCCTCTCTATTTTGAATATCAATCCAGAAACCCGTTACGGCAGCCTTGAGATATGCTCTACTGACAACGAAGAAGGTGTGAATGAGCACTTCCTACGCTACCGTGCGGCGACTTATTTGCGTGGCGTGAAATCTGGCAAGGTTGAGGCCATTGAAAGTATGGTCACCAATGGTTCAGAGTTCTTTGGTTTAGCTTTAGATGCAATGTGCGTTAACAAATCGATTAAGAAATGGTTGCTGAGCTAAGCTTGATTGATTAATAGGTATTACACACAAAAATATAGGTCATAGGAAAGCGGTCGTTCACTGTTTTACGAGTTTCAACAATAGTGGCGCCTCGCTTTCCTAGTTTTTTACACTCCTCTACTGCGGCTGCTTGAGCCTCAGTATCTTTAGCGGATTTAGGGGCATGCACCCCAACCGTTCCGTCAGACTGTCGATAGACTCCAAACTCGCTTGGTGGTGTTGCGCAAGCTAACATGCCCATTGAAAGAGCAAGAACCAAAGCACTCGAGATAATTTTCATATTCAAATCCAGATCTTTTAAACAATGGATTCATTCTAGCTATCTTTGGACCCTAGTAACTGGATTTCACTTATACCCAACTCGATCAAGTAAACGTTGCGCAGCAATTTGGTTCTTGCCAATTGCTGCAATAGAGATATTTTCTGCTTTGAATGAGCCCAACATCTTGAGGCCTTCATTTTCAATTTTGACTGACTTCACTACAGGCCACTCGTTATTGCCGTTAGCAAAATACTCCTGTGCAGAGTCACTTGCCAAGTATTCAAGAAATTGTTTTGCAGCCTGTGGATGCGGCGCACTCTTAGCAACCCCACCCCCCGCAATATTGATGTGCGCGCCAGTGGTCTGTTGATTTGGCCAAATAAATCCAATCTTAGAAACAACAGCCTGATCTTCTGGCTTAGTTGAGCGTAAGAGCCTGACTAAGTAATAAGAATTTGTTAAAGCTACACCGCATTCGCCTGAGGCTACCGCCTTGATTTGATCGGTATCGCCACCTCTTGGAGGGCGAGCCATATTGATCGCCATACCCTTGGCCCACTCCTCAGTGGCAGCCTCGCCACGACGCTCAATCATGGCGCCGATTAGTGACAACATATAAGGATGAGCACCTGAGCGAGTACATACCTTACCCTTATTCATAGTCTCTGCTAACTTCTCGTAAGTATCAACGTCTTGTGGGTTTACTTTTGCTTTGTTATAGACCACGAGACGTGCTCTGGTTGAAAAACCAAACCAAGTTGATCCCTCTGGCTCAGATTGAGAACGCAAGTTTGCCGGGATGCGACTCTCTAAATATTTTGACTGTATTGGCTTAAAGAAACCATCGATTTGAGCGCGCCACAGTCGAGCTGCATCCACCATCAAAATCACATCTGCTGGACTGTTCGCACCCTCGCTTTTTAATCTCTCCGCCAAAGCATTGTCATCAGCCTCAATCCGGTTGATCTTGATACCTGTCTTTTTAGTGAAGTCACTGTAGAGCGCCTCATCAGTTTGATAGTGACGGGCTGAGTAGAGATTAAGTTCTTTCGCTTCCTTTGCATCCTGTGCTTGCAGAGGCAAGGCTAGAAATACGCTCAATAACAATGCTGAGTTGCCTAGGAATTTTCTTAATTGTGGGTTTGTCATTGCTGTATTTGCGATCAGAATTAGATTAAATCTAATGTATCACAAATACGAATGATTATCAATTAGGATTTGGAAATGACCCTTGAAAGCAGCAATACTGGAAAAAGTCCAACCAAAACAATGGTTAAGGAAGGCAATGCTAATTCAGCGAGGCGTTCATCTGCTGCTAACTGATAGGTTGCGACAGCCAAGGTATCAAAGTTAAATGGGCGCAATAAGAGTGTTGCAGGTAATTCTTTCATGACGTCGACAAAAACAAAGAGGCCTGCAGTAATCAGACTACGCTTAAGCAAGGGCACATGCACCCGCTTCAAAATCTGCGCTTTAGAAAGACCCAAGAGTGCTGCTGAAGCATCCATAGATGGAGTGATGCGCGCTAGACCCGCTTCTACACTCTGCAAACTAGAAGAAAGAAATCGGACTAGGTATGCATAGATCAGCACTAGTATGCTGGCAGACATCCACCAAGCAAGTTGAAAGATTTCTAGAAAAGAGAGGATACCAATAGCTAATACCGCACCGGGTAAAGCATAACCAAAGCCTAATAATCTATTAACCCAACTTAAACGCGCATTCATGCGTACGGAATAAGCAAAGAATACGGCTAACGCTACCGAGATGAGAGCCGTTAGAATCGAAACTAATAAAGAATTACTCAGCCAATCTAGATATCGAATATCGATCGTGAGGCCTTGTTTGAAAAGTAATTGCAAGAGTGCAAATGCAGGTATCAAAAATCCACACAGGAGCGTAGCACCACAAAACGCAAACGCAAAAAAAGCTTTCTTGCCTTCCAGAGACTTCGCGAGTGGCTTACTCCGAGTTGCAGAGGCAAAACGTAATTTTGAGCGACTACTTTGCTCGATAAAGAAAATCAGCAAGACAAAACTTAAGAGCCCTAAGGCAAGCTGCACTGCCGCCATTCGGTCCCCAAATGAAAGCCAAGCCTTAAAAATACCGGTTGCAAAAGTCTGAACGCCAAAGTAAGAGACAGCACCAAAATCAGCTAACACCTCCATTAGCGCAAGAGCCATACCCGCAAAGATAGCTGGCCTTGCCATAGGCAATACCAATTTCACAAATCCTTGAAGCGGGCTGTAGCCTAGTGTTTCTGAAACCTCAATCAATCGACCACTACGCTCTAAGAATGCCGTACGCGTAATGAGATAAACATAAGGAAAGAGGCAGAATGAGAAAGACCAAATAGCCCCACTCAAGGATCTTGGATCTGGAAAGAACCAGAGTGCATCAAATCCCAGTGCAGCGCGCAGCGTACTCTGTATCGGACCCGAAAACTGTAAGAGATCAACAAAGAGGTAGGCCATGACATAAGTGGGGACTGCCAAAGGCAGAATGAGAGCCCACTCAAATATTTTCTTTCCTGGAAAGTCATAGCTAGCAATGATCCAAGCATTACCCACCCCAAGAATAAAGACGCCCACTCCGACACCAAAAATAAGTACTAAGGTCGAGGCAATATAGCCGCCTAGTACAAAGTTCCATAAATGGCTGAGGGTGCCGGTGGCTAATAATTCCTTCCCCGGGAATAGGAAAGGTGCTGCCAGGCCAAAGAGGGGCAAAAATAACAACAGGGCAAGTGGCACCACAATACGATTCATGAAATCGGCAATCCGTTTAGACTCTAGCTATGTATTAAACCACTAGCATTAATGAGAAAATTATAGAGATGAACTCTGCTCGCACCCTACTTTCGATTCAAGCACTGGAAATCGACTATCCCAGTCGAGACGGTCAAGGTCGTGTTACTGCAGTTAAAAACCTGAATCTCGATCTGGCTCAAGGTGAGATTGGCTGCTTATTAGGCTCATCTGGCTGTGGAAAATCTACCGTCTTGAGAGCTATTTGTGGGTTTGAGCCCGTTAAGGCTGGGAAGATTCTCCTGCGTGATCAGGTGGTGAGCTCTGCCTCCATTCACCTCCAACCCAATCAAAGAAAAGTTGGCATGGTCTTTCAGGACTTCGCCCTCTTTCCCCATCTCAGTGTTTTAGAGAATATTGCCTTTGGCTTACAACACCTAGCAAGCAATGAAAGATCTGTAGTGGCCATGGAGTGGCTTAAGCGGGTGTCCCTATCCGATAAAGCTGATGCATATCCCCACGAGCTCAGTGGCGGCCAACAACAGCGTGTGGCACTGGCTAGGGCAATGGCACCGGAACCAGATTTAATTTTGCTAGATGAACCCTTCTCTAGTTTAGATATTGAACTGAGAGAGCGTCTTGCAGGCGAGATGCGAGAAATCCTCAAAGCAAACAACATTACCGCCCTACTAGTAACTCACGATCAACTTGAAGCCTTCGCCATTGCCGACAAGGTCGGCGTTATGACCGATGGCAATGTATTACAGTGGGATGTCCCTTACGAGCTTTATCACAAGCCAGCCAATCGCTATATTGCCGACTTTATTGGTCGCGGTGTATTTCTGAAAGGTGTCGTCCAAGCCAACAACAAAGTCAGAATTGAATTAGGTGATCTCGACCTGGAGGAAGATCGCAGGGCTGAAGTTGGAAAAGAAATCGATGTACTCTTACGTGCTGATGATATTGTGCATGATGATCACAGCACCTTGTTAGCAGAGGTTGTACGTAAGACCTTTAGAGGGGCCGACTTCTTGTACACCCTCAAGCTCGCTTCAGGTGTTGAAATTTTTGCTTTTGTACCTAGTCATCATGATCATGCGATTGGTGAAAAAATTGGCATACACCTGGTAGCTGATCACGTAGTTACCTTTAGCGAATGAGTGGTTTTCACCAAGAAAAGCACCCTCATTTCCCTCTCAGCAGAAAGTACTCTTTTCAGATACATTGTGCTTTTACCCCCAATAAATCATTGTTGAGAGCTGAATATGCTACCGAATATAGCGTTAGAGCGCCTAAACGGCAATCAAGAGCAAACCTCTGACTACGCAGACAAAGTTCTATTAATAGTCAATGTAGCTAGCCAGTGCGGCTTTACTTCTCAGTACAAAGAGCTTCAAGATCTCTATGATGAATTTCACAGTCAGGGATTGGAAATCCTTGCTTTTCCATGCAACCAATTTGGCGGCCAAGAGCCCGGCACACCTCAGCAGATCGAAGCGTTTTGCAGCACCCGGTTTGGGGTCACCTTCCCTGTTTTTCAAAAAACGGATGTTAATGGTTCTAATGCCCACCCCCTGTTTGAATATCTCAAAACAGCTGCTCCAGGCTTGCTTGGGACTGAAGGGATTAAATGGAATTTCACAAAATTTTTAGTAAATCGTAATGGACTTCCAGTAAAGCGATTTGCGTCAGCTAGCTCACCCGCGAGCATCAGTGCGGATATTAAAAAACTACTTTAAATTATTAAAGAATATCGATACATGAACGATGGCATCCCACTCTCAGAAGTAATACGCAAACGCATCAAAGCTAAAAAAGCGAGATTCCATGCAAACGATAATATCTCTGCATTTATTCAAGCTGGGGAGCTCGATACCTTGATAGAAGAGGTAGCAGTCAAAATGCAGGCTGTCCTTGAGAGCCTGGTGATTGATACAAAAAGTGATCACAACACACAAAATACAAGTAAGCGTGTCGCCAAAATGTTTGTCAATGAAGTGTTTAATGGCCGCTACGTAGAGCAACCTTCGCTAACAAAATTTCCTAACGTCAGCCACCTGAATGAGTTAATGATTATTGGCCCCATTACCGTCAGAAGCGCTTGCTCTCATCATCTATGTCCGATTATGGGCAAAGTGTGGATTGGGATACTGCCGGATAAGAACTCGGCCCTGATTGGCCTCTCGAAATACTCTCGCCTCACTGAGTGGGTCATGTGTCGTCCACAGATTCAGGAAGAGGCGGTTGTAGAGCTCGCCGACATGATTGAGAAAAAAGTTAAGCCTACTGGTGTTGCGATTGTGATGGAAGCTGATCATTTTTGTATGCAGTGGCGTGGCGTTAAAGATCCAGACTCCAAGATGATCAATAGCGTGATGCGGGGATCTTTCTTAAGAGATCCCAATTTACGTCGTGAATTTTTATCACTAATTGCACGCAATTAAGACAGGCAAAGAGAGCATCGAATGACATCAACAGCCTGTATAGAATTAAATGATCTCCGACTGAATACCCAGATTGGGACTTATGCGCCCGGCGCCACAATCCCTGATCAGCATCTACTGGACCTGACCTTATGGATCGACCCTAAACTGATTTTGATTTCAGAAGATCTCATGGATCGAGTGTTCGACTACGATCCCCTTGTCCTTGAAATTGATCGCTTGGCTGCCGATGGGCATTACGAGACTCAAGAAAGATTGGCTTCCAGAATAGTTGGGGCATGTGCTCGCTATTCGGAAATTAAGTCTCTAGAAATTAGCCTCAGGAAAACGCCCGTAAGGGAGAGCTTAGGCGCATTAGGAATCAAGCTATATGTTGATGAAAGCAGCCTTGCTAGTATGAGAACAAGGCTGGCTTAGAGGCTTAAGCTTCTTCCTCAAGCGCATCAACGAGATGGTCGTACTTTAAAAAATTTTCACGATGTCTTCTGTAATATAAAAGGCCTTCGTTCAGACTGACCACAGTAGCGCCCTGTTCGCGCATTTTGTCCCAGAGATTCCAGTCCTCCTGCGGGTGAATGCCATCGGCATATCTTTCTTTGTAACCCACTTGCTGACCCAGAGAGGTGCGATACATCATTGAACCATGATGCTTTCCTTCGCGATCCCAGTAAAGGTCGCCTTGGTGAGACCTGGTCTCACCAGGAACACGATCATGAATCTCTTCTTTTAATTCTCCAGTAACCACAATGTCGTAAGTAACGATATCTGCATGAGTATTGGATAGCAGCTCAATTGCATCTGATCTAAGCCAATTGTCAGCGCCAATGAAAAGAACATATTCCGTATTGACCCTCATGAGTACATCGTGGAAATTATCCACAGTACCTAAATTCTGTGGCCTGAGAATATATTCAATATCGGGATATAGGCTGGGCAAGTGTGCGCAATCATGTGCCCCATCATCGACAAATAGAATTCTGGCGGGGGCTTGTGTTTGAGATAGCAGGGACTCAATGCAGTGCGCTGCAAGGTGGCCATACTTATAGGAGGCAATAACGACGGTAATCATATTGCTGGGCATTAGAACACGAAAGTATGATGTCTGAATGAAGCCCGCTTTAAACCCCATACAATAGGCATATGTTGATACAAATCGCCAACCTTCTCCTCCAAGTCCTCGTGAGCATTGTTGCGGGAGCATGTCTCCTGAGATGCTATCTCCAGTGGCTCGCCTTTAATCTGGGCTCTGGCCAAAGCAGAACCATCGGCGCATATGTGCTTCCACTGAGCAATTGGATCGTGATCCCACTTCGCAAGCTGATCCCAAGCATTGGTCGCTTTGATGTCGCCAGCTTTTTAGCCGCTTACCTACTGGTCGTAGGAAAGACAGCAATCCTGTTGCTGCTCTCAGGAGCAGCTCTTACGAACATTTCGTGGCTTCTACTGGCCTTAATTGACTTGGTAGACCTGATTCTTTCGGGATTGGTTGGCTTGGTTTTTGCGAGCGTGATTCTCTCGTGGGTTAGTGCTGGCTCACAGATACAGTATTTGGTCTCACTTCTAGTTGAGCCTCTGCTGGCGCCAATCAGAAAGGCAATGCCCAACTTTGGAGCTCTAGATTTATCACCTCTGGCATTACTGCTAATTCTGCAAGTACTTCAGATTGTGCTTAGCCATCTCAGATAGATGGGGAAGTCTTATTTGCCTCTAGCTTTCCTGAATGACTGCCAGGAGGTGTTCGTCATAACGCTTTAGTCGTAATGAAAGTATGGCGGAGAGGGTGGGATTCGAACCCACGGTACCTTTGACAGTACGCTTGATTTCGAGTCAAGTACATTCGTCCACTCTGCCACCTCTCCGAACCAAGGGGTAATTATAGCTACGGATACATAAACCCCTGCGGCCAATGTTGCCTATGAAATTTAGTAGACATAGTTAACAAAGCACATTAATATAGATATACATAAATGTATATCTATATTAAGAGAGAGCCAAACCATGAACATCCAAATATCGAAATGGGGAAATAGCCTCGCCATGCGTATACCGGCAACCTTAATTAAGCAAATTCAACTCAAAGATGGGGACAAGGTTGAGGCAACTTTGTCAAAAGATGGCTCATTAATTATCAGGCCACAGAAATTGGATCGCAAAGCAATTGCAGCAGAACTAAAAGCATTCAGAGATACATTGAAGATGGGCAAATCGGTAATGGATCAACTCCGATCAGAGGCGCGCTATTAATGATTTATGTTGATACAAGCGTTTTTGTAGCCTTATGCATAAAAGAGCAAAAGAGTGATGATGTTGCTAAATGGTACACAAATAGCTCAGCAAAGATGATCTCCTCAACTTGGGCATTTACCGAATTCTCTAGCGCACTTAGTCTTAAAGTCAGAACTAGCCAAATAACTGTTAAGCAAAGTCGAGAGGCTTGGAAAAAGTTTGATGGCCTCTGTCAAAGCGATATCGAACTCTTGCCGATCGAAAACAAGGTTTATTATTCAGCTGGAATCTTAGTGGTTAATAGCAAATCAAATCTGAGGGCTGGAGATGCCCTTCACCTTGCCGTAGCAAAGCAGCTTAAATCTAAATCCTTAGCCACTCTAGATAAAGTTTTAGCCAAAAATGCGAGCAGTGTAAAAATTCAGGCTGTTTTAATTTAATCAGATTGGACTGAGAACTTCCAAACCACCCAAGTAAGGTCGCAAAGCTTTCGGTATCGCAATACTGCCATCAGCCTGCTGGCAGTTCTCCAGAAGAGCTACACCAGTTCTGCCAACCGCAAGCCCGGAACCATTTAAGGTGTGGACCAACTCTGGCTTTCCTTGTCCAGATTTGTATCTCGCCTGCATACGTCTAGCTTGGAAATCGCCCATATTCGAGCAAGAGCTAATCTCGCGATAAGCATTTTGCGATGGAATCCAGACTTCAAGATCATAGGTCTTTGTACTTCCAAAGCCCATATCACCGGTGCAGAGTAATACTTTTCGATAAGGCAGCTCTAGTAGCTCCAAAACTTTTTCTGCATGCGAAGTTAATTCTTCAAGCAACTGCATAGATTCTTCTGGCTTGGCAATTTGCACAAGCTCTACTTTTTCAAATTGGTGTTGACGAATCATGCCGCGTACATCACGGCCATAGCTTCCAGCCTCAGATCTAAAGCATGGGGTATGCGCAACAAACTTGAGTGGCAACTCTTCAGCTGCAGTAATGGTGTCACGCACTAAATTGGTAACGGGCACCTCTGCGGTAGGGATGAGGTAAAAGTTTTCAACTTTTGCTTCACCGGCTCCATCTTCACCGCCCATCTGGCGAGGAACCTTAAACAGATCTTCTTCAAACTTAGGCAGCTGACCAGTTCCGCGCATAGATGCAGCATTCACCATGAGAGGAACGTAGAGCTCTTCGTAACTATGTTGAGTTGTATGCAGGTCGATCATAAATTGCGCTAATGCACGATGTAATCTGGCGACAGGCCCCTTCAAAACAACAAAGCGTGAGCCGCTAATTTTTGCAGCAGATTCAAAATCGAGACCTAATGGCGCGCCCAAGTCGACATGGTCCTTCACAGGAAATGAAAACTCGGGGATCGTACCCCAACGTTTTACTTCCTTATTTTCAGCTTCATCTTTACCGACTGGAACCGCCTCATCCGGCAAATTAGGAATATCCATCAAGAAATCAGCAATCTCTACCTGCAATATCGCCAAGCGTACTGCACCTGATTCCATATCGACGTTAATCTGCGTTGCTTCAGCCATCTCGGTAGCCGCATCTTCGCCTTTACCTTTTTTCATGCCAATCGCTTTAGCCAGCTGGTTACGCTTGGCCTGCAATTCTTCAGTGCGAGTTTGTAAGGATTTACGCTCGGACTCTAAGGTGTTGAACTTCTCAACATCAAGTTGAAATTTACGCGTAGCTAAACGGGCAGCAACAGCTGCGATATCTTTGCGGAGTAATTGCGGATCAATCATGTGATGCTCTATTGGTTAATGGGTATGAACACTAGTTTAAGCGTAAGACTTCTGCGCCAGCAGGTGGCGTAAAGGTAAAGCGATTAGCAGGCAGGCTCACGTTGAGCTGAATCTTATCTAAGGTGACCAGGACGACACTTCCCAGGCCATCAATGAGCTCTAGTGCTTTGGGTAAGCCATTAGCCATTCCGACTGAGATCTTGGTGTACGGCAAGTCATTGCCATTTTTTGTATTGGGGATTTTCTTGGGCACAAGAGCAACCCATTTCATACCCAGACGATCTTCGCCTTCAACTAAATCAAAGTGCTGATCTAAAGAAGTCTCCCCAAATAAGATTGCAGCAGGAGTAGTTGCTAAAGCCTGACCTGCAGGCCTAAAGGTGGCTTGATTTAAATCCTTATCCCACATAATAAGTTGCTTGCCATCGGCAATCAGTTTTTGCTCGTATGGTTTTTGGGTATCCCAAATAAATCGGCCTGGACGCTGAAACACAAAACGCCCTTGCGTTTGGCGAACCACCTTTAAACCCTTATCTTGCGGTTCATTTGCTTTGGGTACACGTAACTGCTGTTGCACAAACTCACCCTCCGCAGTTTTTGAGTTACGCACGAACTGACGCAACTGCTCGGCACCACTCTCAACTTCAGCAAGTACAGTGCTTGAAAGCGAAAAGCATGCAAAGCCAATAAAGATTGCTGTTGCTACTGAGAAAAATCTGCGCAAGGAAGTAGCCTTATTCAGAAGAACGATGGAGGATTTCACGATTACCGCCATTGCCCATCTTGGAAACTAAGCCGGCTTTTTCCATATCCTCGAGTAAGCGGGCTGCGCGGTTATAACCAATTCGCAAGTGGCGCTGCACTAAAGAAATCGATGGGCGCTTATTTTCTAAAACAATAGCGACTGCTTGGTCATACAAAGGATCAGCCTCACCACCGCCTTCACCGGTCAGGGCATCGATAGTGGATTCGTCAGCGCCTTCCAGAACACCATCAATGTAGTTAGCCTCACTCTTCTCTTTGAGCCACTCGACCACACGATGAACCTCATCATCAGAAACAAAGGCACCATGGACGCGAACCGGTAAGCCGGTACCTGGCGCCATATAGAGCATGTCGCCCATACCCAGCAGGGCTTCAGCACCCTGTTGATCTAAAATCGTACGACTATCGATCTTGCTACTCACCTGGAAAGAAATGCGGGTCGGTACGTTAGCCTTAATCAGACCGGTAATCACATCTACACTAGGACGTTGCGTTGCCAAGACCAAATGAATACCTGCAGCACGTGCCTTTTGAGCAATACGGGCAATTAACTCTTCGATCTTCTTGCCGGAGACCATCATCAAGTCTGCCAACTCGTCAATCACGATGACTATCACCGGCGCTTTATAAATTGGCTCTGGATCATCAGGAGTCAAGCTAAATGGATTAGTAAGCTTCTCACCTTTTTCTTCAGCCTCTAAGATTTTTTTATTGAAGCCAGCAAGGTTACGTACACCAAACTTACTCATCAGTTTGTAGCGACGCTCCATCTCATTTACAGCCCAATTGAGAGCGTTATACGCTTGCTTCATGTCAGTAACTACTGGACATAAGAGATGGGGGATCTTGTCGTACATTGCCATCTCGAGCATCTTCGGATCAATCATGATTAGGCGCACTTCATCAGGCTTCGCCTTAAAGAGAATGGACAGAATCATCGCATTGATACCAACGGACTTACCTGCACCAGTAGTACCCGCAACTAAGCAATGCGGCATCTTCGCCAAGTCAGCAACGACCGGGCTACCTGAAATATCCTTGCCCAAAGCAAGGGTCAAGTTAGAGTGGCTATCGTTATAAACCTGTGAACTCAAAATCTCAGAGAGGTAAACCGATTGTCGCGTTGGATTTGGTAACTCCAAAGCCATGCAGGTTTTGCCTGGAATGGTTTCTACTACACGCATACTCACTACACCTAGCGAGCGCGCTAAGTCACGTGAGAGATTAACAATCTGACTACCCTTTACACCAACAGCAGGATCAATTTCATAACGGGTGACTACTGGACCTGGATAGGCTGCAATCACTTTCACTTCGACGTTGAACTCAGCCAACTTGCGCTCAATCAAGCGAGAAGTAAATTCCAATACATCTGCTGAAATGGTTTCTTTTACTTCTGGGACGGGATCCAATAAAGCCAAGGGAGGCAATTCGGAATCCGGAATATCCACAAACAGTGGCTGCTGTTTTTCACGTTCAACACGGGCGCTCTTCAGAATTTCTACCGGGGCACGAACAATCTGTACCGGCTTAGCAATTTCCACTCGCCCACGAAACTCTTCAACGAACTCTTCGCGCTCTTCAGCAGCTGCTTCACCTAACTTGCGATCTTCTTCGCTATCGCGACGCTCACGCAAACGGTTGTAAGCGAGCTCAAGGGTCCGACCTACTTTTTCAGCAATGTCTAACCAGGAAAAGTGAAGGAATAAAGACAGTCCGGCACACAAAGTGAATAACAACACCAGGGTAGAACCCGTAAAACCTAGCGTCATCTGTAAAGGATCGCCAATCAACTCGCCCAAAATACCGCCAGGGGGTCTAGGAAGCTCCCAGGTCAGCGAATGCATGCGAATGGACTCAAGACCCATGCTGCTTAATAAAGTCAGCCCAAAGCCTAACCAACGCACGACTAGGGAGTCTGGTTTAGCTTCTGGATCCAATGGAAGGGGAATGCTCCAAAGTTCACGCCAACCACTCAGAACTCGGCGGCCAAAGAGCATGACCCACCAAAATGCAGAAATACCAAAGATGTAGAGCAATAAATCAGCCAAATAGGCTCCAAAACGTCCGCCCAGGTTCCTGGGAGCCTCAAAGCTGGCATGCGACCAAGCTGGGTCTGCCTTGGAATAAGTCACCAAAATAGCCAATAAACCCAAACAAAGGCCAAGAGAGATAAACCAACGGGCTTCTAAAAGGAGGCGGGGCATCCTGCCCTGCCCTTGATTCTCAGGGGGCTGAAGGCCTAAAGGCGTTTTGGACTTCGGATATGCGGTTCTAGCCATGTTCTACTGATTGTAATCAAGCAATCCTATAATTTGAATATGACTACAGATACCCCAAAACATTCCAAAGTTCTCATCCTCGGTTCAGGCCCTGCTGGCTACACAGCTGCCGTCTATGCAGCTCGAGCCAATTTGAGCCCCACCCTCGTTACTGGCCTAGCACAGGGTGGTCAATTAATGACCACTACAGATGTAGAAAACTGGCCAGCTGACCCAGATGGCGTCCAAGGCCCAGAGCTCATGGATCGTTTTTTAAAGCATGCTGAACGCTTCAACACCAATATCATCTTTGATCATATTCACACTGCAGCTCTAACTGAAAAACCTATCCGTTTAGTTGGTGACTCGGGAACTTACACCTGCGATGCCTTAATTATTTCCACTGGCGCTTCTGCTCAATACATTGGCCTTCCAAGTGAGGAAGCATTTATGGGTCGCGGCGTTTCTGGATGCGCGACCTGTGATGGATTCTTTTATCGCAATCAAGATGTGTGCGTAGTTGGTGGCGGTAACACTGCTGTTGAAGAAGCGCTCTATCTGACTGGCATCGCCAAAAAGGTTACCGTGATTCATCGGCGCGATAAATTCCGTGCAGAGCCAATCCTCAATGACCGTCTCATGGCTAAAGTGGCTGAAGGCAAAGTCGAGCTCAAATTGAACTCCACGCTCGACGAAGTCTTGGGTGATGAAAAAGGTGTCACTGGCGTACGTATTAAGAAAGCGGATGGCAGTACAGAAGATATCGCTGTAACCGGCGCCTTTATCGCAATTGGACACAAACCGAATACCGAGCTATTTATTGGTCAGCTCGATATGAACAACGGCTACATCAAGACACTCTCAGGCTTGGAAGGTAATGCCACTGCTACCAACATCCCTGGCGTATTTGCAGCGGGCGACGTGCAGGACCACATCTATCGTCAAGCGATTACTAGTGCCGGTACTGGATGTATGGCTGCATTAGATGCGCAGCGTTACTTGGAGGCTTTAGATTAATACAGACTAAGCAAGGGGCCAAATAAAAATGCCTAGCAATGCTAGGCATTTTTTTCTTACATTTTATTCCTCTAAATTATTAGCGGCTCACCACTGGTAATAGCGGCACAATCAACAATGCCACGATATTAATAATCTTGATGAGTGGGTTTACTGCAGGACCAGCAGTGTCTTTGTAGGGGTCGCCGACAGTATCACCAGTGACCGCAGCCTTATGGGCCTCAGAACCTTTGCCGCCGAAATGGCCTTCTTCAATATATTTCTTGGCGTTATCCCAAGCGCCGCCACCGGTGCACATAGATATTGCGACAAACAAGCCCGTCACAATGGTGCCCATCAGCAAACCACCCAAAGCAGCGGGTCCCAGCAAGAGACCTACCGCGATAGGAGCCACCACCGGTAAAAGTGAAGGAACAATCATTTCCTTGATCGCGGCTGAGGTCAGCATATCTACTGCTTTGCCGTACTCGGGTTTTGCAGTGCCCTCCATAATTCCTGGGATCTCACGGAACTGTCGGCGGACCTCTTCAACCACAGCACCAGCACAACGTCCAACCGCTTCCATTGCCATCGCACCAAACAAATATGGAATCATGCCGCCAATAAAGAGGCCAATGATTACCATATGGTCCGAGAGATCAAATGATACTTGCTGACCAATAGCCTCCAACGCATGGGTGTAATCTGCAAAGAGAACTAGAGCAGCAAGGCCTGCTGAACCAATCGCATATCCCTTGGTTACGGCCTTAGTAGTATTGCCCACCGCATCCAATGGATCTGTAATGTCACGAACCGATTGCGGCATGCCAGCCATCTCTGCAATGCCACCAGCATTATCTGTAATCGGGCCATAGGCATCAAGAGCCACCACAATGCCAGCCATAGACAGCATCGCAGTCGCTGCAATCGCAATTCCATAAATACCTGCTAACCAGTAAGCTGCATAAATAGCGGCACAAACAAACAGCACTGGATAAGCAGTCGATTTCATCGAAATGCCTAAGCCTGCAATGATGTTAGTACCATGACCTTTGGTAGAAGCCTCAGCAATATGTTGTACTGGTTTAAATTGAGTACCCGTGTAGTACTCGGTAATCCAGACTAATCCGGCAGTTAGCAGTAAACCAACTACAGTGGAGCCAAACAAACGCCATTGGCTTCCTGGGATACCCAGGGCATCGTCAGGCATGATGAAATTGGTAACAAAATAGAATGCGACTAAAGAAATGCCCCCAGCTATGATTAAACCTTTATACAGCGCAGGCATGACATTTTTCATACCTGGCGTTGCTTTCACAAAAGAGCAGCCAATAATCGAGGCAATGATGGAAACTCCACCCAGTAAAAGCGGGTAGACCACCGCAGCCGCTGATGCACTAGAAACCATGAGAGCACCTAACACCATTGTTGCAATTAGTGTCACCGCGTAAGTTTCAAATAAGTCAGCCGCCATACCAGCACAGTCACCGACGTTATCTCCAACATTATCGGCAATCACAGCAGGATTCCGTGGGTCATCCTCCGGAATGCCTGCCTCCACTTTTCCAACTAAGTCCGCGCCTACGTCAGCACCTTTTGTAAAGATGCCGCCGCCCAATCGCGCGAAGATAGAAATCAAGGAAGAGCCGAATGCCAAACCGATTAAAGGGTGTAAAACCGATGATAGGTCTTTACCCGCTCCTAGTGATATCAGGAACATAAAGAAAAGGCCAACACCTAGTAAGCCAAGTCCTACCACCAACATACCGGTAATAGCGCCACCCTTAAATGCCACATTAAGAGCTTCATTCATCCCTTTGGTAGCCGCTTCCGCAGTTCGGACGTTAGCCCGCACCGAAATATTCATGCCAATAAAGCCGCAGGCACCCGAAAGCACCGCACCAATAACGAAGCCGATAGCCGTTGCAAAATCCAGAAACAGTGCTATCAAGATCGTGAGGACTACCCCAACGATGGAAATCGCCTTGTATTGGCGGGATAAATAAGCTGCAGCTCCCTGCTGGATCGCCTCAGCAATTTCTTGCATCTTTGCGTTACCAGCACTTTGCTTCAATATCCATCCGCGCATCACAAAGCCATAAATCACGGCTAGAACACCGCACGCCAAGGAAAAATACAAGCCTAATGTGACATTACCCATGCTTGAACCCCTTATAAATTAGATCTAAATTGTATTTATCTGCCAGCTATGTCAGACCAATTCTGAAAGCGATAAACTGGAGCCTATATGCTTTATTAGTATGTAGCAGAATTACTACCCTAGCGCTTTTGTAAAATCAGGGTATTTACTAATCACTATCCGGAGTATGAATGAGTCTCGACAACGTCAAACCAGGGGAAAAAATCCCTGAAAGCTTTAATGTCATCATCGAAATCCCAATGAATGCAGATCCAATCAAGTATGAAGTTGATAAAGAAAGTGGTGCTATTTTTGTTGATCGCTTTATGGGCACTGCAATGCATTACCCATGCAACTATGGATATATCAATAAAACTATTGCTGGTGATGGTGACCCTGTTGATGTGCTTGTTATCACTCCGTTCCCTTTGATTCCTGGTGTGGTTGTCAGTTGTCGCGCAATTGGGGTATTGATGATGGAAGATGAAGGCGGACAAGATGCCAAATTGTTAGCCGTTCCAGAAGATAAGATTTTGCCTATTTATACCCATTGGCAAAAACCAGAAGACATCAATCCATTACGTTTAAATCAAATCCAGCATTTTTTCGAACACTACAAAGATCTCGAGCCAGGTAAGTGGGTAAAAGTTAAAGGTTGGGGTGGTGTTGCTGATGCCCATAAAGAAATTCTTGAAGGTATTGAGGCGTATAACAAAGAGCATCAAAGCTAATTCATATTCAACTCGTTAACCGGAGTGAACTCACAAAAAATCGCCCTAGCGCAAATCAACCCTCTTTTGGGTGATTTGCCTGGCAATGCGCAGCTCATCTCCCAAGCTGCTGCAGATGCTTATACACAAGGCGCCACAGTAGTTCTCACGCCCGAGCTCTCGCTCACCGGCTACCCTCCAGAAGATTTATTATTGCGCCCAGCCTTTATTGAGGCAGCAGATCGAGAGCTCAGTTGTTTAATACTGGAGCTCCAGAAATTTCCGGGGTTAACTGTCATCATTGGCCACCCTAAGAAAACTGCGACTGGTTTACAAAACTATGCCTCAGTCATTCGTGATGGCAAGATCATTGCTGGCTATGCCAAACAAGAACTACCCAATCATGAAGTGTTTGATGAGGTGCGTTATTTCACGCCGGGTCATGAAGCCTGCGTCTTTGAAAATGCCAGCATCAAATATGGACTCATTCTTTGCGAAGATGCATGGCATGCGGGTCCAGCAAAACAGGCTCATGCAGCTGGCGCCCAAGTGCTACTGGTTCTGAATGCCTCCCCTTATCACCTCCAAAAAGAAGCTTTACGTATTGAGGTGCTGCGCAATCAAATTGCTCTTAGCAAGATGCCATTGGTTTATGTAAATGCAGTTGGTGGCCAAGATGAACTGGTTTTTGATGGTGGCTCATTTGCTTTAAATAGCGCAGGCAAAGTAGTGATGACCATGCCGCAATTTGAGACTGCTCTTGGCTATGTAGATGTCAACGCCTCCGGCGATTTAGAACCAGGGGTAACGGTAATTCCATCTAGTGTTGAAGCCCAGGCCTACCAAGCACTTGTTCTAGGTGTGCGTGACTATGTTCAGAAGAATCGTTTCCCGGGAGTCATCATCGGCCTCTCAGGTGGAGTTGACTCTGCATTGGTACTAGCGATTGCAGTAGATGCATTGGGTGCAGACAAAGTTCGCGCCGTCATGATGGCCTCACGCTATACCGCGGACATCTCCTGGATTGATGCTAGAGAAATGGCTCAGAATCTGGGTGTTCAATATGATGAGATTCCGATTAGCGAACCCGTTGATGCTTTAGAGCATGCTTTAGCCGAGCAATTCAAAGGCCTAAAGCTCGATGCTACTGAAGAAAATATTCAGGCACGAGTACGCGGCACTCTCTTAATGGCGCTCTCCAATAAAACAGGTCGCTTAGTTTTAACAACAGGCAACAAGAGTGAAATGGCTGTGGGTTACTGCACTTTATACGGAGATATGGCTGGTGGCTTTGCGGTCATTAAAGATATTGCTAAAACTTTGGTCTACCGTTTGTGCGCTTATCGCAATAGTATTGCTCAGATCATTCCGGAGCGGATCTTGACTCGCGCCCCTTCCGCAGAATTACGCCCTGATCAGACCGATCAAGACAGCTTGCCATCATACGAAGTATTGGATGGCATCGTCGAGCGTTATATGGAGCAAAACCAATCTATTGCCCAAATGATTGCCGCCGGCTTTGATCCCGACAGCGTCGAAAAAGTCACCCGCCTCATTAAGCTCAATGAGTACAAACGTCGCCAAGCGCCTCCCGGTGTTCGAGTCACTACCCGGGCCTTTGGGCGTGACTGGCGCTACCCGATTACCTCCCAATTTAGGGCGTAACAGGGCATTGGTTTTCAGTTCTAGGTATGATTACCATATTAAGGGGAAATATATGAAGCTAATCACATCCGTTATTAAGCCGTTCAAACTTGACGAAGTTCGTGAAGCCTTAGCTGAAGTAGGCGTTACCGGGCTGACCGTTACCGAAGTGAAAGGCTTTGGTCGCCAAAAAGGGCACACCGAACTCTATCGCGGCGCAGAGTACGTAGTCGACTTTTTACCTAAGGTAAAAGTTGAAGTAGTCGTTGCTGATGAACGCGTGGATTCAGTAATCGAGGCAATTACTAAAGCTGCACGCACAGGCAAGATTGGTGATGGCAAGATTTTTGTTAGCCCAATTGAACAGGCTATTCGCATTCGCACTGGCGAAACCAACGATTCAGCAGTTTAAGCACTAGCATTCGATGCGCTAACTCACCAACTCTTCCGAGGGTTAGCGTAGCTGAGAATCTGTCCGGTCTGCGGATGGAGCCACTATTTCAGCGGCCTCTAATATTAAAGTTTTGAAATTGAGGTTTGTCAGGCGCACTTTTGCGCCCTGAAAAAACACGTCAGCCTGAGCGAGACCGCTAGTGAAGACTTTGAATGGAGGTTTGCCATAAAAAGATGCTCCCCCGCCAGGCTCAATAAGCTTGTTTTGCATCTTCCCAGAAGCATCACTGACGCAAATAACTTGCTTTGATTTCACCTGCACATAAACCATATCTGCCGCCTTGCGCGGCGCATCTGTTTTATAGCTGATAATGCCCTCTTCAGCAGGGCATGCTCCCGTGGCTTCAGCACTGGCAGCGGGAGCTGGCGGTATCACTACTGCTGCTACGACAGGTGCTTGGGCTACTGGTGCCGGCTCCGCGGGCGTAGCTGCTGGCACAGGCTCTATGGTTTCTTCTTTTACAAGGACGATTTCTGCTGGTTTTTCTACGACAAATAAAGGCTTCAGATTAACCACTGCAAATGCCGCTGCTGCAGCCACGCTTAACCAAAGAAACAGATTCTTTTGTGAAGTCGATTTTGGATTTGAGATGTCTTGATTCAGGATGGCTTCTTTTTCCTGAACCTTTTTTTCTTCTACGGGCAACTGAATCTCTTGCACCTGCTCTTGAGTTTGGACGGCCTCTATTTTTGCTTCTGCCTTTTTGGAGGACTCTTTTTTGGCGCCTTTAATCTTTGGAGCATCCGTTAATTTCACTTCTGCAATTGGTAACTGCACTTCCCTTGAGGTTTCAGGCGCAGTTGCACCGAAATCAAATGCCTCTTCGTCACTCAACTTGAGCAGCTTTGCTACTTTTTTGGCAGCAGTTGCTTTAATTTGAGCGCTATAGAAGGTGCTGGTTTCACCGCTTTCAATCTGCTCAATTTGGCGAGTAGACAGACATGCTATTCCACCAAGATCTTTGGTAGTTAGGCTCAGCTTCTCACGAGCCTTAGTAAAAGCCTCTTTGCGGATCTCAGGTAGTTTGGAATTGGTATTCACAAAAGTGATTTAAGTGCTTTATCTATCAAAATATTGCCCCATTTTAGTGCTAATTTAGCCAGAGGGAAATTAGCTCAAGAGCTAGCTATTCTGGAGGTTTTCTAAATCGGACTCAAGGTACTTTGCAACTAATAATTGCACTGAATCCACGCTCATCTTATCCATCACTCTAGCCTTGTGAACCTTGATTGTGGCATCAGTTGTGCCCAACTTGACAGCAATATCCTTGTTGAGCAATCCCTTCACCAGCCAAAAGCAGACTTCCTTCTCTCTAGGGGTGAGGGTCGCGTAGTCTTTCTTAGTTTCCACCTCCTTGGAAATCCGCTTGAGCTGACGTCTATCAAACTCAAGGGCATCTGCAACTGCCTTCAGTAAATCTTCTAAATTGAAGGGCTTAAAGAGAAAATCTACAGCGCCACGTTTGAGACTGGTAACAATTTGGTAGGGATGACTTTGGCCACTGACAAACACAATCGGGGTTTTACGGCCAAGTTGGACTAATTTTTCCTGTAAATCTAATCCGGTCACATCCGGCATTTGCATATCGAGCAAGATGACGGCCGGCGCTACTGGCATTGAATGCTCCAAAAATTCCACAGCAGAGGAGAAGTCTTCCACGATATAACCGACATCCTTGAGCATTCGGCTCAAGGAGGTACGCATCGACTCATCGTCATCAATTAGGTAGATGTGGCCAACTTTAGTCATTGAATTTAAAAGGAAAAGTAGTAGGTAAGGCAATGTACCGCAGCTTTTTTACCAAGGATATTAGCTCTATAGCCAATAATGAGGCCAAATCAACAAATACAATAGATAAATCTCTTCGTTGCAATGCAGGACAAGGGCATTGGAATGGAGCAGAAACCCCTGCATTCCGCCATGTATCACGGCACAATAGAGCTTTTCGACAAATTCTTTTCTGGAGTCAATATCAGCATGAAACGCCTCAATGAACGCTCGCGCAATGTCACCGAAGGGGTTGCTCGCGCTCCCAATCGCTCAATGTATTACGCAATGGGCTATGAAGAGAAGGATTTTGTAAAGCCAATGGTTGGTGTTGCTAATGGCCATTCCACCATTACCCCTTGCAATAGCGGCCTTCAGAAACTCGCCGATGCAGCAGTAAGCGCTCTAGAGGAAGCTGGTGCAAAGGCGCAAATGTTTGGCACTCCCACCGTATCAGATGGTATCGGCATGGGTACAGAGGGCATGAAATATTCTCTCGTCTCGCGTGAAGTGATTGCCGATAGTATCGAAGTTTGTGTGAATGGTTTATGGCAGGATGGCGTTTTAGTTATTGGCGGCTGCGATAAAAACATGCCAGGCGGAATGATGGCGATTGCGCGTACCAACGTACCCGCAATTTATGTTTATGGCGGAACCATTAAACCCGGTCATTACAAAGGTAAAGAACTCAATATTGTTTCTGCATTTGAAGCTGTTGGTGAATTCACCTCAGGCCGTCTCAGCGAGGAAGATCTAAAGGGTGTTGAGCAAAATGCTTGTCCAGGTAGCGGCTCCTGCGGAGGTATGTATACCGCCAACACAATGAGCTCCTCATTCGAAGCCTTGGGTATGAGCCTACCTTACTCATCCACTATGTCTAACATAGATACTGAAAAAGTCACTAGTGCCCATGATTCAGCAATTGTCTTAGTTGAGGCAATTAAAAATAATTTACGTCCACGCGACATCATTACTAAGAAATCGATTGAGAACGCAGTCAGCGTCATCATGGCAGTGGGTGGCTCTACCAATGCAGTTCTACATTTTCTGGCGATCACTAGCGCTGCTGAAATCGATTGGACAATTGATGACTTTGAGCGCATTCGTAAGCGCGTACCCGTCATCGTGGACATGAAACCATCCGGCCAGTATTTAGCAACCGACCTTCACCAAGCTGGTGGTATTCCGCAAGTAATGAAGATCTTGTTAGACGGCGGACTTTTGCACGGTGACTGCATGACCATCACCGGTAAAACGATTGCAGAAACATTAAAAGATATTCCATCCGTGCCGCGTGCTGATCAAAAAGTGATTCGCACTCTAGACACCCCGCTATACAAACAAGGTCACTTAGCAATCCTCAAGGGCAATATCTCTCCCGAAGGTTGCGTTGCCAAAATTACCGGCCTCAAGAATCCATCAATTACTGGCCCAGCGCGTGTCTTTGACTCTGAAGATGATGCAATGGCCGCCATCATGGCGCAAAAAATCAAGGACGGTGATGTTGTGGTCATTCGTTACGAAGGCCCTAAAGGCGGTCCAGGCATGCGTGAGATGCTTGCCCCTACGTCTGCCCTCGTTGGTCAAGGCTTAGGCGAGACAGTAGGCCTCATTACTGATGGGCGCTTCTCCGGCGGTACTTGGGGCATGGTAGTGGGTCACGTTGCTCCTGAAGCCTATGTGGGCGGAACAATTGCTCTCATTAATGAAGGTGACTCAGTAACGATCGATGCTCACAAATTGCTTATTCAGTTAAACGTTGACGAAGCAGAAATTGCCAAGCGTCGTGCTGCTTGGGTGCAACCTAAACCACGCTACACCCGCGGCTTGCTGGCAAAATATGCCAGCCTGGCAAGTAGCGCTAGCAAAGGTGCTGTGACTGATTTGGATTTAAAGATCTAAGTTGACTCACCTAACTAAAAAAGCCCCTAAGTAAAACTAGGGGCTTTTTTATTATTTCAGCATTAATACTAAATCTTCAAATTAGTGCTTTGTCGCGCCTGAATTACCCATCGCATTTACCGGCATTTTTACCTCAACCTCGCCTGCTTTAGCAAACTTCAGCTTAACTGGGACAGTCTCACCAGCTGTCAATGGCGCTTTAATGTTCATAAACATCAAATGCAAGCCACCAGGCTTTAACTCTAACGCACCACCTGCTGGCAAAGCAATGTCTTTAACCTGACGCATTCTCATGACATTTCCATCCATCGCCATCTCGTGCAATTGGACTTCACCAGCAACTGGGGAGCTGGCAGAAACGAGTTGATCGGCAGTACCCTTATTTTCAATCTTCATAAAGCCACCGGCCGCCATTTGGCCAGGAACTGTTGCACGTGTATACGCGTTTTCAACCTTAATTGAACCTACTTTTGCCTCTTGTGCTTGCGTTGAAAAACTCAATCCTAAGGTTATACCGGTAAAAGCATATATTGCTACTAATAGTTTTGTCTTCATCATCTCTTCTCTCCTAATAATTTATAAAAAAACTGAACTATGATTTTGCTTTCAAAGCAATTGATAGCTTCTGAAAATCTACTAAACCTGTTTTTCGAGTGGCTTTACCATTTTTATCAATAAGGATAGTAGTAGGCGTTTCACCATACCATTTTGGATCAATCTCATAACGTAAGCGCTCGTCAAAAGGTGCGACTACATAATAGCTATTCACTTTTTCTAGACCAGCTTTATTTAGCATCTTTAGTATGTTCTCAGTTGAAACATCATCTACTTGAATAAAGACTACCTTTGCATTGGGATTAGCTTTTAAAAACTGTCCCCACTGTGGCATTTCCTTAACGCAGGCTGGGCAAGTAACACCCCAAAAATGAATTGCGAGTGGCTCTCCATTTGCAGCTTTAGTAATCGCTTTCCAATCCCCAGCCTGATATGGCTTGAGAGAGCTTGTATCCGCTAATGCAGATCCAGCGAAGGATAAGGATAAGGCGCTAAGAAGAGCTAGCCAAAGCTGTTTCATTGCTTTTGCCCAACACTAAGTAATTGATAACCGTCATCACGAGTTAACCAAGATAAAAATGCCTGATTACCTCGTGATAACAGCAAAGGATGATCGCTATACCCTGCTGTACTGGCTAGCAACTTAGGGGTAGACCAAGTATTGCCATCATCCTTTGATTCTTTTAAATAAACGGAAGACTTACTGCCATCAAACTCTTTCCATACTAGCCAAACTTGTTGACCCATAGCAAGTAAATATGGTCTTGCAACACTCGTACCATCTGCGCCTACGCGACTAGGCTTTGAATAGGTAACGCCTTGATTGGCGGAGTTTGCATAAAACACGCCAGAACGCTTACTACCCTGGGTATACCAAGCGACATGAAATTTACCCGAACCAGAAATCGCAATAGACGGCCCATGATGCGGACAGGCATCCGTCTTCCAGTCATCGTCAGCCACACGACGAATAGGCTCAGCGCGTTTGGCGATAATGACTTGAGTTGCTTGATCCCGAATTCCCCTGGGGAATATTGCTCGGTAGGCCACCACTGGATTACCCTGCGGATCAAGACTGCCGCCGATACGACAACACTCACAACTATTCTCATTAGCAAAACGCTCGGTCTCAAAAGTCTTACCGCCATCTTGAGAAGATGAATAAGCAATGGAGCCACCTAAACGCTTTTCGCCTCCCTGCTTTGCTATAGCCACCAGACGCTTGTCTATCCAAGTAATAAAAATAGAGTTGTCTGGCTTAATCAATACCGAAGGAAAACGTTGGCTGGAGCCATCCTTAACTAAGGTCTCTGGGCTGGTAAATGATTTACCGCCATCAGTAGATCGAGTAGTATTAATTTGTGCATTCCAGTTCGTATCTTTGAAAAATGCATATGCTAAAAATATATTCCCCTGCTTATCAGCCGTAATTTGTGGTCTAGCGTCACTACCGGCATCTAATGATTTGCCATGCTCAGCAATTTGGACTGCTGCAGCCAATGTTTTACCTAGATCTACAGATTGCGCAACTGACACGACTCCATTAGCAGTCCATGCCAATAGCAGCTTCCCATCTGGAGCAAAAAATGGAGTGGCAGCGGTTGCACACTCCAAACCAAAACCCTGACAAGTGTTGCTTGGCTTTGCTGGCATGGAGCTTGCCTTGGACGAAGAGTGATCCATCTGCGCTTGTGCAAGCTCAGCCACACTCAACACCCCTATATAGAGTGTATTTATTAGTAGCAGGCGGGCGAAAGATCGAATATTGAGAATCATTATTAGAAGATGATACGTGCACCCAAAGAAATTGCTTGTGGCATGCCTTGGGTGTAGGAGGTACTGCTGGTTCCCGTCCCAAAAGTAATATATTGGCGGCTAAATAAATTCACTGCAGAAGCATATACAGTAGTATTTTTGGTCATCTCATAGTTGGCACGTAGACCAACCACCGCGTAAGAGGCCACAGGTAAAGTGTTGTTGGTATTTAACCAAGAGCTCCCTACATAACGAACTGTCGCAGTTAAGCTGGCATTTGGGACCGGGTAGTAAGTCAACCCACCACCGGTGATATTCTGAGGTACGCCACCTACCTGCTTATTAATAGGATCACTCGTAGTGCTCATAGTCAACTTAGTACTAGTAAAGGCGTAGTTCAGATCTGTTGCCCACCTCGGGCTAATGTCGTGATGAAACTGGAACTCAATACCCTGACTCAAAAGATTCTGATTGTTGGTGTAGTAACTAACATTAGTAGAGTTACAAATTCCAACATTGCCTGTTCCCGCCAATGGATTGCCGGTAGCACCACATAAGCTTTGAGCCAGCGCAACATCGCTAGCTCGATTTCTTGAAAGACTGTAAGTGGCAACAGCATTTTGGATGTAGTTATTAAATGCCGTTAATTGCCCAAACCCCCCTCTCCATCGATAGTCAGTCCCTACCTCATAACCCGTCATTGTTTCTGGGGTTAAATTTGGATTTGCAAAACTATAGCCACTAGAGGAACCATAGGAACGTAAAGTGTTATTCATGCCGGGCGCATGAAAGGCTTGATACGCAGCAGAACGTATGTCCCAGTTTTTATTCATCTTATAGAGCAGGCCTAAAGTAGGACTTAATTGCGTTTTACTTTGGTTAGGAATATTTTGATAGGCTGGATTTACGCCATTTGGGCCTGCGTTGTAGTTTGTTGGCGTCTGACTATTCCATTGATCAATACGTGCGGCTAAGGTTGTTTCCAGCGGGAAAGACTCTGCCTTAGATTTCAATTGCCCCATCAAGCCATAGAAGGTTTGCTGGCCTTGCGCATAATTAACTGCAGCCGATGTGCCATTATTGTTTAAATTATTAGTCAGATTTGAGCCTGCGATGTTTCTGGCATCAACCCCCACAACATATTGATCAATTAAACCAGTAGCTTCTTGGGTATATTGGGCGGAAGCTCCAACGGTGCTGTAAGGATCCTGGTAAGTGGCATTAATGTAGGGGGTATTTGCAGGAATGCTATTGGACCTACTCGTAGTCGTTGAGCCATTTTGCTTATTAAAGCCAGTACTTTCGTACATGAAATTGACATCTACCTTTGACTTATCATCCAAGCGAGTTGTTAAGCCTCCCGCCACAGTAGCTTCTTGAGTAATGTTGGTGGCAAACGCATAGCCCGATGATAAGTTAGACATGGTGTGATAGCCGACACGAAAAAAGCCGTTGTTATCTTGGTTAGCCTTAAAGTAACCCTGCATTCTGACGTTGGAATTATTTGATGCAGATGGACCCTGCCCATTTTTAATATTTGCGGATGATGCTGGCGAAATCGTGGCTATGTTTTGATAGCCATCCGTATTGAAGTAATCAGTGGAGAATCGTAACTGAAGGTTTTCTGATGCAATTAAATCCTTGGATGCGGCTACGTTACCTGTGCCAAATGCTCCATAGCTAGCTGATACCTCTTGCTGACTGTTAGCGGGTGTTTTGGTTTTAATATTAATGACACCACCCATACCGAAGTTGCCCCACAAACTAGACACGCCACCACGGATGAACTCAACAGAATCAATTGAAGACATCGGAACCAAATTCCACTGTACAGTCCCATAAAATGCATCATTCGCCGGAACGCCATCAATCAAAACCAAAGTTCTAGCATTGCCAAGGCCACGAACATTGATGCTCTGCCCGGTTGGGTCCTTCTGATAATAAGGCGTGTCATTCAAGATGACACCAGGCACATTCTTTAAGATTTGATCAATCGTTTGATCTGGGGCTACTTCTAGCACTTCTTTAGCAAGAACCGTAGTGTTCAAGGGAATCTCATCCAGCGGCGTGCCAGACCGGGTCGCAGTTACGGTAACACTCTTTAATTTCTGATCGTAGTCAGGCGGAGGGGCAATTTGCGCTTGAGCACTCAAATATATTGAACTAAAAAGCATGCCAATGCATACGCTAATTTTCTTTTGCCTGAACGACATTTACTTCTCCACACAATATTTCTGCAACTTGCTTGAGGCTTGTTGCCAACTACATAGCTAGGCTATGTCCTAAATAATTATTTAGGCTTGTGTTGGAGGCGCTGCTGAAGGTGGGGTCGCCCAAACAGCGAGAGGCTTAGGTGATTGATAGAAAAGCTGAGGAAATAAGGCTAAAGTCTTTGGGGCATCAAAACTAAAATTAGCGACAAAAGATAGAATGATGTCGGTATGAGCTAGGCAATAAGGACATGGCTGACCTTGCTCCGAAAATTGCTGCTCTTCACTCTGCACTTGAATCTGCATCTTCATGCCGTCTGCGGAACAGATCTCCATTGCAAAACCTTGACCATGTTTTGCAAGCGATACCGCTTGAGAAACTGCTGGCGCAAGCGCACTCATTGCGATTGCTAGAGCAGCAATCCAGTGAATGAGGCGGTTTCTACGGAAATTCATGATGAGTGGATTTTATCGGATTTTTCGCTGAAATAGAAAAAGGGGCTTGCGCCCCCTTTTCTTTACTCATTTCGCTGTTTAGCTTACGCTGCAGCTACTTTTTTCTTACCTACAAACTTACCAATCAATGGCCAGAATAGAAGCAATAGTGCGAGAGAAGTAATTGCACCTACCAAGTAGTTAGAGAAGAAAATATCTAAGCTTCCCTGTGAGAACAACATGGATTGGCGGAAGGAGTCTTCTGCACGGTCGCCCAATACCAGAGCTAATACCATTGGCGCCATTGGGTAATCGAGTTTTTTGAATACATAGCCCACAACACCGAAGCCCATCATCAACCAGACATCAAACATGGCATTGTGAACGGTGTACGCACCCACAGCGCAAATCACAATAATGACTGGTGCAATGATTGAGAATGGAATTCTCAAGATTGAGGCAAATAGTGGTACGCAAGTTAATACGACAAACAAGCCCGCCAAGTTACCTAAATACATACTAGCAATCAAGCCCCAAACAAAGTCTGGCTTCTCAACGAAAAGCAATGGGCCGGGTTGCAGACCCCAAATCAACAAGCCACCTAGCAATACGGCTGCTGTTGGTGAACCAGGGATGCCCAAAGACAACATTGGGAGCAGTGCCGCTGTGCCTGCAGCATGAGCTGCTGTCTCTGGGGCAACAATACCTTCCATCTTGCCGGTACCAAACTTGTCGCCATCCTTGGATACGCGCTTTGCAACGCCGTAAGCCATGAATGATGCAGGAGTTGCACCACCTGGGGTAATACCCATCCAGCAACCGATTAAGCAACTACGTAGTGAAGTAGCCCAATATTTTGGCAACTGCTTCCAAGTTTCCCAAACAACCTTACCGCGAATCTTTGCTGCAGCACCTTGGAAAGCCAAGCCCTCTTCCATCGAAAGAAGAATCTCACCGATACCAAACAAACCGATCACAGCGATTAAGAAGTCAAATCCACGCATCAACTCTGGATTACCGAAAGTTAAGCGCAACTGACCTGTAACGGTATCCATACCAACGGTAGCCAAGGCAAAGCCCAACATCATGGCGGAGATGGTTTTGAATGGCGAACCTTTATTCATACCCACAAAACTACAGAAAGTCAGAAGATAAACCGAGAAAAACTCTGGCGGACCGAATTGGAGCGCAAACTTCGCCACCAATGGTGCCAAGAAAGTAATCATCACAATTGCGAAGAAAGCACCAACAAATGAAGATGTGAACGCTGCAGTTAATGCCTCGCCAGCTTTGCCATTACGCGCCATTGGATAACCGTCAAAGGTTGTCGCAACAGACCAAGGCTCACCCGGGATATTAAAGAGCACAGATGTAATTGCACCCCCAAACAATGCACCCCAGTAGATACAGGACAGCATGATGATTGCGGAAGTTGGCGGCATTGTGAAAGTCAATGGCAACAGAATTGCGATTCCGTTGGCGCCACCTAAACCAGGCAATACACCGATGATCACGCCGAGCGTAACACCTACCAGCATTAACAATAAGTTAAAGGGCGTCATTGCAACGGCAAAGCCGTTGAATAGAGCGTTAATTTCTTCCAACTTGGACTCCTTCTTTTCTAATCTTTTTTAATAGTTATTGTTTTTTTATTGCACGCCAATGAACTCGAGCGGATTGAACCATGAGCCATGTGGCAATGGAACCTGAAACCAGAATTCAAACATGAGGTAGAGGGCAGCACTCACTCCAACAGATACAGTGACTGCTTTCCAGATTGGATATTTACCCAACCAAACCATGAAGATGGCGATGTAGATAGCTGAAGCAACGTAAATACCAATCAACTGCACACCCAGAACAAACACAATCGCTGGTAAAAGCACAGCCATCACTTGCTTTAAGGGCTCGCTATCGACAAATGACTCTGTTTTCTTTTTCTTATTGACGATTGCAGCTTGATAGAGGGTTACCGTGCTTGAAAGCAAAATAATCAAACTAATATAGAAAGGGAAATATCCGGCTTCGGGACCATCAGCACCCCAGCTAGCGCCTAACTTCAGACTGCCAACCATCACCACTAGGCCTACCGCAATAAACAGGAGGGCGGTAATGATATCCATTGCTCTGACGCTGATTGCTGATTCTTGATTTGAATTATTCACTTGTTCAGACATTTTTTTATTCACTAATTAAAGTTGATTCATACGGGATACTTAAAAAATAGGACCCCCTAATCGGAGGTCCTACTCTATAGGCCTTTAAAATTACTTAGCCAAAAAGCCAGCTTCAGTCATTAACTGCTTATGCAAAGCTTCGTTTAATGTGAGCCAATTTCTAAACTCTTTACCAGTCATAAATGTCTGATTGAATGCGCCATCAGCCATAAACTTTTTCCATTCTGGTGTAGCGCGTACTTTCTTGAATAAATCGATATAAAAATCAACCTGTTCTTGAGTTACGCCTGGAGCCATGAAAATACCGCGCAGCATCACATAGTCAGTTTTTACACCTGCCTCGTTACAGGTAGGTACGTCGTACCATGACATAGTTTCGGTCACTTTTTCTTTGTATGGCATCCGTGTGTCATCGAATACGCAGAGAGCACGCAACTTATTAGCACGCCATTGCGCTACCGCTTCGATTGGGTTATTCACAGAAGAATCAATGTGATTACCTACGAGCTGAACAGCAACGTCGCCACCCCCTTTAAATGGGATGTAGGTGAACTTAGCGCCAGTCGCTTTTTCAAGGGCAACGGTAATGATTTGGTCTTCTTGCTTCGAGCCAGTACCACCCATCTTAAATTTACCTGGGCCAGCTGCCTTAGCGGCATCAATATATTCTTTGGCTGTTTTGTATGGCTTGTCAGCGTTATCCCACAAAACGAATTGGTCAAGAGCCAACATCGCTACAGGAGTAATGTCCTGCCAATTAAATGGAACACCAGTTGCTAATGGAGTTGTAAACAAGTTCGAGAGAGTAATCACGATCTTGTTTGGATCGCCCTTAGCCTCTTTAATTGCCAAGAATCCTTCAGCTCCTGCACCAGCACCCTTATTCACAGGAATGACTGCCTGCTTCATCAAGTTATTTTTAGTAATAATGCCTTGGATCATGCGGGCCATTTGGTCAGCACCGCCGCCAGGACCGGCAGGAATGATGAACTCAACTGGCTTCGTCGGCTCCCAAGCAGCGAACGCAGGTGAAGCACCTGTAACACCGAGGGCTAATGCGGTGGAAATCAATGCCTCTTTTAACTTCATCTTCATGAACGCTCCTCCAAAAAAAATTTGAATACCAATATTACTTTGGCTTTTATTTGTTATGTGAGGATTTTTACCTAATCTGAGGGGAGAGCACTTGACTCTTATCAACAATTATTGAATGGACAGTCAGGGATAACACTAATTACCTAGTGCTTACCCTAGTAAGAATTTTGCAGGGATTAACTCCTAGCGGAATCGATCCAAAAGCTTCTTACTGACTTTGTCTAGCTGAGTGGAATCTTTGATCAAAAATTGCAATCCATTGGAGTCGGCAATCAGGAGCGTATTACCAGCTATGCGGCGAATGTCTTCCTCGCCTTTGAGACGAATTCTGGTGGGGCCGCGATCGGTTTCGATATCCCAAATACTGGGGGTTGCAAAAGTCGATACCTTGGTGATTTTTTCAATTACAGGCATGAACTCGCGAGTAGCCAGCTCTTCTTCAATCAGGGCTAACTCGCCTTCAGGAATCGCGGTGATGCCGTCAAACCAGCATAACTCTTTGCCCGACTGATCCATGATGGAGATTCCGGCGCCTGGTGCGGTAATCGGATATGCCCTTATCGGATAAACGCCAACATGGTAAGTTCCAACTGCATCGATGAATACCAATTGACCGAGCGCATCGCGTTCTAATGTGTGCGACTGTTGATGCTGACTCATACCCCGCCCCCAGTTGCTTTAGCAATGACTTGCAGGCTTTCTTCTTTGCGCTCATTCTCATCGATGCTTTCACCAATAGCGCCACCTTCAACTAGCTCTGCAGCGTGGCGTAATTGAGCTTGATAGAGAGCATAGTACGCGCCCTGCGCATCCATCAACTGATCATGCGAGCCAATCTCCACGATCTCGCCTTTATCAAGCACGACCAAGCGGTCTGCTTTTCTTAAAGTGGAAAGGCGATGGGCAATCGCAATCGTAGTGCGGCCCTTAACCAAATTATCTAAAGCGCGCTGAATTTCTTTTTCAGTGGTGGTGTCTACTGATGAGGTGGCTTCATCCAAAATCAGAATGCTGGGGTTAATCAACAGTGCACGCGCAATGGAAATACGTTGACGCTCTCCACCTGAGAGGGATTGACCGCGCTCACCTACTAATGAGTCATAAGCAAGTGGTAAGCGAAGAATAAATTCATGGGCATGTGCAGCGCGCGCCGCTTCAATAATTTCTTCGCGAGTAGCCTCTGGCTTTCCGTAAGCAATATTCTCTGCAATCGTGCCAAAGAATAAAAATGGCTCTTGCAAAACCAAACCAATACGCTTGCGATAGTCAGCAATTCTGATACTACGAATATCACGTCCATCTAAGGTAATCGAACCAGCACTCACGTCATAGAAGCGGCAAATCAAGTTCACTAAAGTGCTCTTACCAGAGCCACTATGACCTACTAAACCAATCATTTCTCCAGGGGCAATATCTAAATCGATTCCTTTAGTAACCGCACGATTGCCATAGCGGAAACCCACGCCCCGCAGGGAGATACGGCCTTTCACTGCACCCAAGGGTGCTGGATTGATTGGCTCAGGAACACTCGATACGTGATCCAAAATATCAAAAATACGCTTTGCCCCAGCTGCTGCTTTTTGCGTATGCGAAACGATGCGACTCATTGAATCGAGTCGAATGTAGAAGCGTCCAATGTAAGCAAGAAATGCAATTAACACACCAACTGTGACCTTTTGATGTGCAACCTGCCAAATACCGAAACCCCACACTACCAAGAGGCCGGTTTCTGTTAGCAGCGTGACTGTTGGGGAGAACAATCCCCATACGCGATTGACGCGATCATTAATTTGTAAATTGTGTTTATTGGAATCAACAAAGCGCTTGAGCTCACGATCTTCTTGAGCAAAGGCTTTGACTACCCGAATCCCTGGAATCGTATCAGTCAAGATATTGGTGACTTCAGACCAAACGCGATCAATCTTTTCAAAACCAAAGCGCAACTTATCGCGCACTACATGAATCATCCATACAATAAATGGCAGTGGTGCCAAAGTAACCAATGCAAGCAAAGGATCGATCGACACCAAAATTGCTGCCGTCATCGTAATCATGATGACATCAGTTATGAAATCCAAAGCGTATAAAGATAGGAATACGCAGATACGATCTGTCTCAGCGCCAATACGCGCAATCAAGTCGCCAGTTCTTTTGCCACCGAAATACTCTAAGGACAGTTTGAGTAAATGCTCAAAAGTCGTATTACGCAGATCTGCGCCGATGCGCTCACTCACTAATGCGAGTAAGTAGGTTTTCCACCAACCAAGGCCCCATGCAACAATTGCTGCGGCAAATAAAGCGAAGAGATATTTGCTAGCTAAATCAAAATCAATCGGATTACCTTTTTCGTATGGAATCAACACATGATCCATCAAGGGCATCGTCAAATAAGGTGGAATCAATGTGGCACCAGTTGACAGCAAGGTCAGGACAAAACCCAACAAAAGCTCTTTTTTATATGGGCGTGCAAAGCGCCATAACTTAAATAAAGTCCAAGTCGATGGAGGGGCATCCTCCTCTGGATCGCAAGTTGGACAAGCGTCTGAGTTAGCAGGCTTGGGGCTTAAACACACCGAACAAACTTGTTTGTCGTATTCAGAAGCCTCGTGCTCGTTGCTAAGCTGATCACCCCTGATCAACTGCTTAAAACTACTCTGTAGGCGCAGTACTTGAGGATTGACAGCCAGAGTGAAGTACCAGAGTCGTAGAAGACTAGTCTCAGACTCTAGCTTGAGATGCCCCACTCCAGAGTGATCACCATGCAAAAGATGAGCTCCAGAGCTAGCAGGCCAAAATTCTGAGTGAGCACCGTCACTCCAAAATAGGCCCGCAGGGATCAAACAAAGTAGGCTTTTCTCAAAGCGCATTTCACCATCGAGATCAAGCTCAACCCATGCCAGTATGGAGTTGGGGTCTTTTACTGGGGATTGGGGAGCTGCTAAAACACTGGCCCAATGACCTGGCAACGGGGGAGCGGATGGGGAAATGTCTGGCTTCATTAGTCTTAAAAGTATAGTGGAGCTAGATTTTTTAGATTTAGTAAGACTGTCAACTTTAGTTGGTGGAAAGCCGTTAAATTGGCGAGTCAGGCTTTTTTATGCATTTTTGCTAATTTTGTGGATTTTGAATAATTACTAGAACCAGAGAGACAGTCTGAGACATCTCCGCCAACATTTTCTATGTTGGCGCTGAAATCCCCCACATATGCCCCAATTACTAGATAAAACCATTGAGATCTTAAGTGTCAAGCATCTTCGCGGCCCCAATATGTGGACTTACCATCCCGTTATTGAAGTTTGGCTCGATATTGGTGAATTAGAAGATTTCCCCTCCAATCTCATTCCTGGGTTTTATGACCGACTTGTTCGGGCGCTTCCCAGCCTTCAAGAGCATCGCTGTAGCTATGGTGAAGCTGGTGGATTTCTCAAAAGAGTTGAGGAAGGTACTTGGCCTGCTCACATCCTTGAGCACCTTACCCTGGAATTACAAAATTTAGCCGGCATCCCCGGCGGCTTTGGTAAAGCACGTGACGGTGATCGTCGCGGTGTTTATAAAGTCATGGTGAGCGCAATCAATGAAGAGGTAACACTGACTGCACTCAAATACGCTCGCGATTTATATCTTGCTCTAGTCCAGGACACCAAAGATCCTGTCGCACTAGTTGCTATCATTCTTGAGGAGCTGCGTGAGCTCGGCGATGATCTATTACTTGGCCCTAGCACCGCCTGCATCGTGAATGCAGCCGAAGAGCGGGGCATCCCCTCTATCCGACTCTCTGAAGGTAATTTAGTACAGCTCGGTTATGGCGCTAAGCAGCGTCGCATCTGGACAGCAGAAACCGATCAAACCAGCGCCATCGCTGAAACGATTTCTCGAGACAAAGATCTCACGAAGAGTCTTCTGTCTAGCGCTGGAGTTCCAACCCCCGAGGGTCGCACAGTTACCAGTGCTGATGATGCATGGGAAGCAGCTCAAGATATCGGTTTACCAGTCGTAATAAAGCCGATCGACGGCAACCACGGCCGCGGTGTATTTATCAATCTCTATACCCAACAAGAGATTGAGGCAGCCTATGCTGTTGCAATCGATGAAGGTAGCGAAGTGCTAGTGGAGCGGCACATTCTGGGTGATGAGCATCGCCTGCTAGTAGTTGGCAATAAAGTAGTTGCAGCTGCCAAAGGTGAGACTATTTGGGTTACTGGAGATAACCAACATACTGTTTTTGAGTTGATACAAATTCAAATTAACTCCGATCCACGTCGCGGCAAAACTGAAGAGTGCCCACTCAATCCAGTTCGAATTGACTCTGCGGTGGAGTTAGAACTTGCGCGCCAAAAGTTAAGCGGCACCAGTGTTCCAGGTTTAGATCAAAAAGTTCTGATTCAAAGCAATGGCAATGTCGCTTTTGATGTCACTGACTTGGTTCATCCAGATGTAGCCAGTCAAGTTGCTCTCGCTGCTCGCGTAGTGGGATTAGAAATTGCTGGCGTCGACCTAGTTGCGCAGGATATTAGTAAGCCACTACAGGAGCAGAATGCAGCCATTGTTGAAGTTAATGCTGGGCCTGGCTTATTGATGCACTTAAAACCTGCCAGCGGTAAACCTCAACCAGTCGGCAAAGAGATCGCCGACCACCTCTTCCCACCTGGAGCAGATTTCCGTATCCCTGTAGTGGGAGTTTGTGGTGCTCGCGGCAAAACCCCTGTAGCTGAAATGATTGCCCACTTCTTGCGACTCACGAATTTATATGTCGGTCTTTCTTGCAGCAAAGGTTTATTTTTTGGTCATCGCTCAATTCAAAAGAGCAATGCTGCTAACTGGGAAAATGCCCGCCGCACTTTACTCAATCGTGCAGTTGAGGCGGCCGTGATCGAAAATAACAATCTATCTATGTTGATAGAAGGATTAGCTTACGACCGCTGCCAAGTAGGCGTTGTATTAAATGTAGATCCAAAAGCCAACTTTCCTCAATACGCTATCTACGATGAAGACCAAGTGTTCAGTATCGTCAGAACTCAAGTAGATGTAGTGCTACCAACGGGAGTTGCTGTTCTTAATGCAGATGATCCCATGGTTGCCAGCATGGCGGAACTCTGTGACGGCGAAGTTATTTTCTTTACTCAAGACTCCTCATCCTCGATTGCACAAGAGCACCTTAAGAACGGTGGTCGTGTCGTGATGATCGGCAATCAACAAATTACTCTAAAGTCCACTAAGCATGATCAAAAGAGTATTCCAGTCCCGCATAACTCTGAGCCTAGCGCCAGTGAGCCATGGAAACCATTAAATCTGGGCGCCGCGATTGCTGCAGCTTGGGCCTTAGATATTCCTTTCAACGTTATCGAAGCTGGTGCTGAAACTTTTGTTTCCGACACTAGCATTCCAGTAGGGGCTTAATTGGAAATCACCCGTATTCGCATGTTGCGTGGCCCCAATTTATGGAGCCGACATACCGCTTTAGAGGCCATTGTGTCTTGCGAGGAATCAGAGCGTTCAATTGATCTGATTCCCGAATTTGAAATTAAGATTCGGGAGCGCTTTCCGCAATTAGGCAGTATGCGTCGCGGTGGGCACAATGAAACACTATCGTTAGCACACGCGCTAGAACATGCTGCTTTAGGTCTTCAGTCTCAAGCAGGCTGTCCCGTTACCTTTAGCCGCTCGGTACAAACCGTTGACGTAGGTGTATATCAAGTCGTAGTGGAGTACACCGAAGAAGTTGTCGGGCGCATGGCTTTTGACTTTGCCTTTGCCTTAATTCAGGCAACACTCAATGATGTGCCATTTGATTTAGCGGCCGCTCTATCAGAGCTAGAAGCCCTTTATGAAGATGTTCGCCTAGGACCGAGTACTGGTTCGATTGTTGATGCTGCAGTACAGAGAAACATCCCCTATCGCCGCATGACTGAGGGCAGCATGGTGCAGTTTGGCTGGGGTAGTAAACAAAAGCGTATCCAAGCCGCTGAGACTAGTGACACTAGTGCCATTGCCGAGGCGATTGCACAAGATAAAGAGATTACTAAAAACCTCCTGGCAGCTGCAGGCGTATCTGTACCAACTGGTGAAGTCGTTACCACCGCAGATGATGCTTGGCGTGTCGCACAAAAAATTGGTGGTCCTATTGTTCTCAAGCCCAAGGATGGTAATCAAGGCAAAGGTGTTGTTGCCAATATTCAAACGGAAGCAGAAGTACGTGCTGGCTTTGTAGTAACTCAGGCTTTTGGTCGTGAAACCATAGTTGAACGCTATTTACCTGGGGCCGACTATCGCCTGTTGGTCGTGGGTAATCGCCTCTCCGCCGCAGCCCGTCGTGAGCCTGCGCAAGTAGTGGGCGATGGTAAGCATAGCGTTGCTGAACTGGTTGAATTAGAGAATAAAAATCCATTACGCGGCGATGGTCACGCAACTGCATTAACCAAGATTCGTTTTGATGACATTGCGCTTGCACATTTAGCTGGTAACGGTCTAAGCCCGCAACATATACCCAATACAGGCGAACGCGTTCTCTTGCGCAATAATGCCAATCTGAGTACTGGCGGTACCGCTACCGATGTGACTGATGATGTCCATCCCGATGTTGCAGCCAGCGCTATCGCTGCTGCACAAATGATTGGGTTAGACATCGCTGGTGTCGATATTTTATGCGAGGCAATTTACAAGCCTTTAGAGGGTCAAGGTGGTGGCATCGTTGAAGTCAATGCCGCACCAGGCCTACGCATGCATCTCAAGCCTTCCTATGGCAAGAGCCGCCCTGTAGGCGAAGACATCATCAATACGATGTACCCACCTGGCGAGGATGGCAGAATTCCAGTTGTAGCGGTAACCGGGACCAATGGTAAAACGACGACCGTACGTCTGATTGCGCATTTACTCAATGAAACTGGCTTACGTGTTGGTATGACGACTACTGATGGCGTGTATATCAATCATCGCTTAATTGATTCTGGAGACTGTAGCGGGCCTAAGAGTGCTCGTAACGTCCTCATGCATCCCGATGTAGATGCCGCTGTTTTAGAAACAGCTCGCGGGGGAATGCTACGTGAAGGCTTAGGTTTTGATCGCTGTGAAGTTGCTGTAGTTACTAATATTGGTGAAGGAGATCATCTCGGTCTCAACTACATCACTAGCGTTGAAGATCTAGCCATTCTGAAACGGGTGGTTGTTCAAAATGTAGCGCCGTCTGGAGCTGCAGTCCTCAATGCTGCTGATCCCATAGTAGTAAAGATGGGGGATGTTTGCACGGGTCGAGTGATTTTCTTTGCACAAAATCAACATCACCCTGTAATTGCTGCACATCGAGCTAAAAACAAAAAAGTGATTTACTTTGATGGCGCTTTTATCGTCTGCTCCAAAGGATCACGTGTACTCTTCCGCTTCCCAGTCAGCGAAATTCCGTTAACTCAGAATGGTGTTTTAGGATTCCAAATTGAAAATGCCATGGCATCTATTGGTGCGGCCTGGGCATTAGGTCTGGATGCTGAAAAGATTGCGCGTGGCCTCCACTCTTTTGAAAGTACCGCTAATGCAGCACCAGGACGTTTTAATCAATTTCATCATAAAGGCGCCACTGTCATTGCTGACTATGGCCACAATCCAGATGCCATGCGCGCTTTAGCTAGCGCAATTGAGGCTATGAAACCTCTGAAGAGTCACGTAGTAATTAGCGGCGCCGGCGATCGTCGCGATGAAGACATTCGTGATCTGACCCGTATTCTGGGCAATAGCTTTGACAATGTCATCCTGTATCAAGATCAGTGTCAGCGTGGCCGCGAAGATGGTGAGGTGCTCAAGCTTCTTCAAGAAGGTTTAGTGGGCACTAAAAAAGCCAAACAAGTTAAAGAGATTACCGGTGAATTTCTTGCTATTGATACTGCACTCAATGATTTATCTGCCGGTGATATTTGCCTGATTCTCATTGATCAGGTGGAAGAATCGCTTGCCTACCTTAAAGAACAGGTTCGGCCATAATCATTGAATTCATCTTCCGGCGAGCACCTGAAGTAAAAAACGCCCAATCAGTGATTGGGCGTTTTTGTTTGATCTTGGTGATTCAGGTAGAAACGAATATTTACGCCTGAGAATGGTAATGCTGCAAGCGCTCAATCTCTTCTTTAGACCCCAACATCACAGAGACACGCTCATGTAATTCCGTGGGAATCATATCCATGATTAATTGATCACCATTGGTTGATGCACCACCAGCTTGCTCTACTAAAAAGCTCATAGGATTAGCTTCATACATCAGGCGTAGCTTTCCTGGCTTATGGGGCTCACGTTGATCCCATGGATACATAAAGATGCCGCCACGCGATAGGACGCGGTGAACATCGGCAACCATAGAGGCAATCCAGCGCATATTGAAATCTTTATCGCGTTCGCCACTCACGCCTGCTAAGCACTCATCTACATAGCGACGGACAGGCTCAGCCCAGTGACGCATATTCGACATATTGATAGCAAATTCTTTAGTGGAATGAGAAATCTCCACTGCGTGCTTAATTAAGACAAATTCACCGGTCACTTTATTTAAGGTAAACATCACTACGCCATCGCCCAGCGTTAATGCCATGGTTGTTTGCGGGCCGTAGACAACATAACCTGCAGCCACCTGATGACGGCCTGATAATAAGAAATCTGAAGTTTGTAATGGCGCTGCAGGATCTTGTTTCTTGAGCACAGAGAAAATCGTGCCAATGGATACATTCACATCGATATTAGATGAGCCATCCAATGGATCAAACAAGAGCAAGTAGTCGCCAGTGCCCTGAACTGGAAGTGGCAACTCCATCTCTTCAGAAGCTAGGCCAGCCAATGATTTACATCCCTGCACACCGTCAATTAATAAGTCGTTTGCAATCACATCGAGCTTTTGCTGGACCTCACCCTGGACATTACCAGTGCCAGCAGAGCCCAAGAGGCCAATTAAGGCACCTTGTGCGACCTCATGACTCAGGGTTGAGCAAGTGCCTGCAACTGCCAATAACAGCTCTTGTAGACCTGTAGGGATGTCTGCACCCTTTACCTTGGCGGATGTCAGGTATTGCTTGAAATTGGTATTAAAAGTACTTGAAGCGCTCAAAAGGAATGTCTCCGTAATGGGGTTGGTTCTGCAGTGGCTCTATTTTGCCTTGTTCTGAATCTATTAATCACCCAAGGCCTTAGAAACCACCTCTTTCACATCTGGGGAGAGGGTTTCGCATGCCGCAACCTGCTTTAGGGCTGACAGCATCTGCTCCTGATAAATCGGGGCAAACTGACGCCAGCGATCCAATCCCCTAGCTAAACGAGCGGCAACTTGTGGGTTGATTGGGTTCAAGGCCAGAACGGATTCGGCCCAAAATGCATATCCACTGCCGTCCGCCTGATGAAAGCTAGCGGGGTTGTTCATACAAAAGGCATGAATGACACTACGAACTCGGTTGGGGTTATTCATTTTGAAGGCTTCATGCTCACGCAAGCGCTTGACTTCATTTAAGGTAGATTCAGCGTTTGCGACTGGGGGTCTACTCGATTGCAATGCAAACCATTTATCAATCACTAAAGCATCGTCACTAAACCGGGTGTAAAAATCCTCTAAACAAGCTGCTGCTGATGTTGATCCATGAATGACTAAGCCAGCTAAAGCAGCGTATCGGTCAGTCATATTGTCAGCATTTTGATATTGATTGACCGCCATAGACGCCCAGATCAATGGATCTGCTTCGAGCAACATACTTAATGCCAGATTCTTTAAGCCACGCTTACCAGCACTTGCTGCATCAGGATTAAATGGTGCCGGTGTTTGCATCTGCTGATAGAGGGCAGCCCACTCGATGCGCAACTCACTAGCTAGAGCATGACGGAAAGCACGACGCGCATGATAAATTTGTTGTGGATCAACGCTTGCACACTGCTCATATAGATAAGTCTCGGCAGGTAGGGTCAGCGCCAGCTCTTTGAAAGCAGGATCTAAGTCCGGATCAGTCAACAAAGTGCGATAAGCCTCAATCAGAGCTTTATCAGGCAAACAATTACCCAGAATCATTTGCATTGCCAGTTTCTGACCAGCCTCCCAACGATTGAAGGCGTCATCATCACTCGAGAACATGGTGAGTAGGTCGGCCTCACTTTGATCAAAATCTAAATTAATTGGGGCTGAGAAATTGCGATTGATTGATAACACTGGACAGCTCGCTACCTGATCAAAAGTCCAAGTTTGCTGACCTTGAGTCAACTCCAGCAAGGCTTCAGGCTGATCATCTTCCGATGTTAGTAAGCGCATCTTCAATGGAATATGAAAAAGCTTGCTATCTTTGTGCACTGTATTTGCTGAAGAGCTTTGCGTCAAAGTCACTTGATATTGCTTTTTATCCGCATCATAGATTTCCTCTACCTTGACCTGAGGAGTACCAGCCTGGCTGTACCAGTTCTTAAATTGAGAAAGATCACGATCATTGGCATCAGCCATAGCAGCCAAGAAATCATCACAAGTCACCGCTTGGCCATCATGGCGTTTAAAGTACAGGTCCATGCCTTTACGGAAACCCCCAACACCCAATAGGGTTTGATACATGCGCACAACTTCAGCGCCCTTCTCATATACCGTCACGGTGTAGAAATTATTGATCTCTTGGTATTCATCTGGGCGGATTGGATGCGCCATTGGACCTGCATCCTCAGGGAACTGTAGTTGGCGCAATAAACGCACATCTTCAATGCGCTTTACCGCCCTACCAGACTCACTTCCCATCTGATCTGCAGAAAATTCTTGATCGCGGAATACAGTCAAACCCTCTTTAAGAGAAAGCTGAAACCAATCGCGGCAAGTAACGCGATTACCGGTCCAGTTATGGAAGTACTCATGGGCTACGACGCTTTCAATATTGGCAAAGTCGGCATCGGTTGCAGTCTCTGCTTGAGCCAGGACATACTTAGTATTGAAAACATTCAGACCCTTGTTCTCCATCGCGCCCATATTGAAGTCACCCACTGCCACAATCATAAAGCGCTCGAGATCAAGCTCGAGACCATAGCGTTTCTCATCCCAATGAATTGAGGCAATTAAAGAATCCATCGCATGACGGGTCTTTTTCAAATCATGCGGCTCAACCCAAATTTGTAATAACTTTTTTGCACCACTGCTAGTAGTGATCGTCTCTTCAATACACTCCAGCTTGCCGGCAACCAAGGCAAACAGATAGGAGGGTTTTGGAAATGGGTCCTCCCAAACGGCGCTGTGCCAACCATTCGGTAATTTTTCAGTACTAATGAGGTTGCCGTTTGATAGCAATACTGGGCACTCCGCCTCACGAGCGCGCAGAGTCACGCGATAACGCGCCATCACATCAGGTCTATCGAGGAAGTACGTAATCTTTCTGAATCCCTCGGCTTCGCACTGGGTAAAGAAATTTCCATTGGAAACATATAAACCCATGAGTGAGGTATTTTTCTCAGGCACACAGACGCAGATAATCTCAACAATGAAAGCTTGCTTACCATCATTCGGCAAAGCATGAACAGTGAGCGTTTCTGGGCTTAGTTCAAACTGACGATGAGCCACACCATTAATGCGCAAGCTCACAAACTCGAGTTCATGGCCCTGCAACACTAAAGGCATGCCAGCCTCATGACCAAGACCAGGTAGAACCTCTAGGCGACTTTTCACAATTGTCCTAGCCGGATCTAAAGCAATGTCTAGTTCAACCTGTGAAAAGGTGTAATTGGGAGCGCGGTATTCGAGCCTGCGAAAGCTCTGTGGAAGATCGGTTTTCATAGGGCAATTTTAAGCCCCATAGGGAAATTCGACCTAAGCCCAAATAAGGGTGGCAACACCAATAGCGATAAAGGTGACAGCCGCTACCGCATGAACCCACTTAATGGGCATACGTTGAGTGAATTTCTGACCTACCCAAACAGCAGGGGCATTCGCCAGCATCATCCCTAAGGTAGTGCCAACCGTTACCGCAAAGACATCAGGGTATTTAGCGCCCAAGGCAATCGTAGCGATTTGGGTCTTGTCCCCCATCTCAGCCAAAAAAAAGAGTCCAACCGTCAGCATGAACACCTGGAAGGCTTTATCCGCCACCTTTGATCCGCCTGCATCATCAATATGATCGGGCACTAAAAGCCAGAGACCTATTCCTAAAAAGCTCAAACCCAAAATCCACTTAACAAGGTCTGGGCTCATAAAAGTGGTGAGCCAGTGCCCTAGTAAAGCTGCACAAGCGTGATTGGCAATTGTCGCGATGAATATCCCGCCAATAATGGCGAGCGCCTGCTTTGGATAGCGTGCAGCCAACATCAAAGAGAGTAATTGGGTTTTATCACCCATCTCAGCTAGGGCGACTACGCCGGTAGAAAGTGCTAATGCAGATAAGTCCATTCTTTGGATGATAGAGGAAAGCTTGGGAGCCTCGACTCCCAAGACATTCAAACTCCAGGACTGTACTAAAACTACTAGGCCACTAACAATTCTTCTGCCGGTACAAAGTCGACTTTCTGTGCTTTAGCAACGGGTTCAGATGTGAGCTTACCTCGGTGAACACTCAAACCATTTCGTAAATGATGATCATGTGACAGCGCCTTCACCATGCCACGATTTGCCAAGGCTTCAATGAAGGGATAAGTTGCATTTGTCAAAGCAAAAGTGGAAGTTCTGGCAACTGCACCAGGCATATTCGCAACGCAGTAGTGCAGAACACCATCAACGATAAAGGTGGGATCAGCATGTGTAGTAGCTTTTGATGTCTCAAAACAACCGCCTTGATCAATTGCTACATCTACCACCACTGCACCCGCTTTCATTTTTCGTACCATCTCGCGTGTTACCAGCTTTGGTGCTGCGGCACCAGGCAACAATACAGCGCCAATGACCACGTCTGCTTCACAAACCTCGAGCTCTACCGAAAGTGGGTCGGCATAAAAGGTTCTTACGCGATTGCCATACAGAATGTCAATCTGCCTTAAGCAGTCAATATTACGGTCGAAGATGCACACATCTGCACCCATACCAACAGCCATCTGTAGCGCATTACGACCCACTACCCCCGCACCCAATATAACTACCTTTGCGGGTGCTACGCCAGGCACACCTGCCATCAAGATTCCTAACCCTCCATTTGTCTTTTCTAGATGCGAAGCAGCCGCTTGTATGGACATCCTCCCCGCAACTTCACTCATCGGAGCCAAAAGCGGTAAAGCGCCATTAAATGAAGTTACTGTTTCATAGGCAATACAACTTGCACCCGATGCGAGTAATGCTTTGGTCTGCTGTGGATCCGGCGCCAGATGTAAATAGGTAAAGAGAAGTTGATCTTCACGCAACATGGCACATTCTTGAGGCTGAGGTTCCTTGACCTTCACGATCATCTCCGCCTTAGCAAAAACTTCAGCAGCACTATTAATTAAAGTAGCGCCAGCCAAACGATAGGACTCATCGCTCAAACCAATCTGCTCACCTGCCCCACGCTGTACTAAAACAGAGTGCCCCTGTTTGCACAAGCCCCTCACATTACCCGGGGTCAAGCCAACACGAAATTCATTATTTTTTACTTCTTGAGGTACGCCAACAATCATTTATGTCTCCTTATTTGAATTCACGACTCAGTTTTGTTTTGCGATGCAAGCCAACGATGTAGAACATGACGAGATACACACCTAATAAGCACGGACCTAAGACCAAGGCAATCCGCGCATCCTCATGAAAGCCTATCAACACCACTACCAAGGCAATAAATGCCAATGCGAACCACGAGGAATAGGGCCACCAAGGTGTGCGATATGCCAACTCGGCAACTTGGACTTTTGTCAACGAGCGACGAAACTGAATTTGCGTGATCAAAATAGCAATCCACACCATCAGACCGATGAAGGTAACTGCCGCCATCACGTATTGAAATGCCTTATCTGGAACAAAGTAGTTCAGCACTACGCCAGTCATACAGACTGCCACTGTCGCCATTACCGCACGATGGGGAACGCCATACTTCGATAACTTGGCAAATGGTGAAGGTGCGTACCCATTGGCTGAAAGTGCGTATAGGAGTCGCCCACCACTAAAGATGCCGGCATTGCAAGATGACAAGGCAGCAGTGATCACTACAAAGTTAATAATTCCGGCAGCTTCACGTAAACCAATGCGCTCAAACATCACCACGAATGGACTGCCTTGTTGACCAACCTCATTCCAAGGGAAGATTGCTAGGATGACAAAAATCGCGCCCATGTAGAAAATGAGGATGCGCCATGCCAATGAATCAATCGCCATCGGAATGGTTTTGCGTGGGTTCTCTGCTTCACCAGCAGATAAGCCAATCATCTCAATGCCAACATACGCAAATAGCACCATCTGCAAAGAGAGCAGCATGCCACTAATGCCGTTGGGGAAAAAGCCACCATGTTGCCATAAGTTAGCAAGGCCAATCGGATTCCAGTCATTAGTAAAGCCAAAGAAAATGACTGAGCAGCCCAAGGCAATCATGGCAACAATAGCAATCACTTTGATGAGAGCAAACCAAAACTCAAACTCACCAAATACTTTGACAGCAATGAGGTTAATCAGACCCATCATCACAATGGAAGATAAAGCCCAAATCCACTGCGGTGTCTCAGGAAACCAAATCCCCATATAAATGCCAACCGCAGTGACCTCAGCTATGCCAACAACGATCCAGTAGGTCCAGTAACCCCACCCGACCATATAGCCAGCAAGCGGTCCTACATAGGTATTGGCATAAGCTGCAAATGAACCGGCGACTGGTTCATGCACTGCCATCTCACCCAAGGCACGAAGCACGATGAAGGCCACGATGCCAGCCAGAAGATATCCCAATAAGATTGAAGGTCCTGCGATTTGAATCGCACTTGCCGAGCCTAGAAATAATCCAACGCCAATAGTGGATCCCAAAGCCATGAGGCGAATATGCCGCACTTTGAGGTGGCGCTGTAAACCAGTTTGTTCAGTCTGCAAAAGAGACCTCCTTTCGATTTGTCGTTGGTAAATCACCAACGAGGCAAAGTCTAGGGAGGACTGCGCTTCTGTACTAGGGGATGAAAATGCGCAAAGTACTTAAACGAATAAATGTGATGCGCAATAAATGAACGTTCCGCATCAGCGAGGGCTCAATGGGGCATTAATAAATTGGGGATGACATCAGAATCCGTAATTTCCTACAGGGATTCCCCTTAAGGATTTATAGATGGATTTGAAAGAATGGCTTACTGAGTAGCAATCAGATTTAAAACTTCAGCAGCAGCGGCTAAACCACAAGCTGCCGTGACCATCACGGTAGAACCATACCCAGAGCAAGCAAGGCCACCACTAGCAGCGCCAGCGCGTGGCTCATGAGAGTAGATTGCGCGAATACCTATTTTTCTTTTTAAGTTTCTAGAAAAACCATGGTCTTGTCGGAGGCCTTGACGTACTTTTGCCAACAAAGCATCTTGCTCAGTACGCGAGAGGTCATCGCAACGCACAGAAGTCGGGTCTAACTTTCCTCCAGCTGCACCACACATCACTAGAGCGCGCTCATTTTTGTTTGCCCACACTGCTAAAGCGATTTTGGTTTGCACTGAATCAGTAGCATCTAAAACAATTGCCTTTTCTGGAATCAAGATATCGAGATTTTCTGGCTCCAAAAACCCATCATGGGCAGTCAACATGATCTCAGGATTAATTTGGCGAATGCGATCAGTCATAGCCTGTACTTTTGCTTTGCCGTACTCGCCTTCTAAGGCATGCAGTTGTCGATTGGTATTACTCTTAGCAATGTGGTCAAAGTCGATGAGGACGAGATGTCCGATAGCAGTGCGCGCCAATGCTTCAGCGGCCCATGACCCTACTCCACCCAATCCAGCCACCACCACTGTTGCATGACGAAAGCGCTCACGCAGCTCTGGGCCATATAGACGCGCTACACCCCCAAAACGACGATCATCCAAACTGTCTGCTAACTTGTCTTCTGCCATAGACTCTCTTTATACTGAAAAAATGGACTCCATTGCTCAACTCCGCAAAAACTATACCTTCGGCCAGCTTTCAGAGGCCGAGGTTTCACCAAATCCACTGGACTTATTTCAGGTTTGGTTTAATCAGGCTGTCAAAGCGGAGTGTCCCGAACCCAACTCCATGACTTTGGCAACTGCCGATTCAGTGGGTAATCCATCAGCCCGCATTGTCTTACTAAAAGGCGCAGATAAGGCTGGCTTCACCTTCTTTACCAATTATGAAAGCCAAAAAGGCAAAGAGTTGGCTGCTCGCCCACATGCTGCCTTGTTATTTCATTGGCACGAGCTAGAGCGTCAGGTTCGTATCAAAGGGCTTGTTGAACGCGTTAGTTCTGCCGAGAGCGATGAATACTTTCACTCTCGACCAGCGGCATCTCGCATTGGCGCCTGGGCTTCACCACAAAGCTCTGAGATTCCCAATCGCGAATTTCTGGAGGAAGCTGAAAAGCGTTTTGCAGCAGACTTTGGAGATAAGCCACCACGCCCAGAACATTGGGGTGGGTATCGCCTGCATCCCACTGAGATTGAATTCTGGCAAGGCCGTCCTTCACGCCTGCATGACCGTATTCACTATCAACTTGATGGCGCTCAATGGCGCATTACTCGCTTGGCGCCTTAGAATCTAGCGAAACTCTGGCGCAATTAGAGATTGAAACTTTGCTCGGAATTTCGCTAATTTAGGAGCAACGACTGCCATGCAGTAGCCCTGTCCTGGATGCTGGCGAAAATAATTTTGGTGGTATTCCTCAGCCGGATAAATAACGGGTGCCACATCAATTTGTGTCACTACCGGATTGGAATACATTTTCGCACTCTCTAGCTCTTTCACTACTTCATGAGCAGTTGTGCTTTGGGTTTCGCTATGAGTAAAAATCACTGAACGGTATTGAGTCCCACGGTCGTTACCCTGGTAATTCAAGGTGGTTGGATCATGGATAACAAAGAAGATTTCCAATAAATCACGATAAGACACTGCCGCTGGATCAAAGTAAACGTCGACAATTTCAGCATGTCCGGTTTGGCCAGAGCAAATAGAGTCATAGTCCGGATTTGGCATCGCCCCTCCCGCATATCCTGAGACCACGGCACTCACGCCGGAGATTTGCTGATAAACAGCCTCCAGACACCAGAAACAGCCACCGCCCAAAGTGGCGCGCTCAAGATTTGGATGATTTTTGAGAATAGTTTCGTTCATGGCTTTATCCTAATGCCTTATTCAATCGTTTGCTTGCTCTACATAAAACCCCATGTCGATAAACCGCTTCACACTCCAATTAGACGAAATCAAGGCAGCTTATGCCTCAGAACCCAACCCAACACCTCAGGTCCGCCTTGAGCGGATAGGCCGTATTGAGCGGATGATTGCCGCCAATGAAGAAAAGATCTGCAAAGTATTGACTGCGGATTTTGGCAATCGCCACCCCATTGAGAGTCGTCTAATTGAGTTTCAGATGATTTATCAGGCTTGCAAACATGTCCGCGAGCACCTCAAAGAGTGGATGAAGCCTCAGCTTGTAGCAACACCAGGATTTTTAGGCTCATCTCAAGCTTGGACTCAAATGCAATCCATGGGAGTTGTGGGCATTATGAGCCCCTGGAATTACCCAGTACAACTCGCCCTTGTTCCAGCCATTGCAGCCTTTGCAGCGGGTAACCGTGTTTGGCTCAAGCCCTCTGAGAGAAGTTCACGCACCTCTGGATTCTTGGCGGCCTTGATTCAAGAATATTTTCACCCGAGCGAATTTTGCGTTAGCGTTGGTGGCACTGAAGTTGCAGAATCCTTTGCAGCATTGCCATTTGATCACCTCTTTTTTACTGGCTCAGGAGATATTGGTAAGAAGGTCATGCGCGCGGCTGCAGATCATCTGACTCCAATTACATTAGAGCTTGGTGGTAAATCACCAGCGATTGTTGATCCTTCAGCCAATCTTAAAGAGGCTGCTGCTAGCATTGCTTACGGCAAGCTAGTGAACGGTGGCCAGACTTGTATTGCACCTGACTATGTAATGATTCACGCAAGCGATTACGATGCATTTGTTCAAGAGTTGCAGAATGCAGCCCAAAAACAATTCTCCAACCCAGCAGAATTCACTAGCGCCATCGACGAACATCAACTGGCACGTTGGCATCATCTTGTTCAAGATGCTGTGGATCGTGGCGCACAAGTTATCCCACTCATTTCCTCTGCTGACAATGTTGATTTGCCATTCACTCCGGTAGCTCTTCGCAATGCTCCCGAAGATTCACTCATCATGCAAGAAGAGGTATTTGGCCCTATTTTGCCAATTGTGACAATCAACGATATCGATTCCACTATTCGCTATATCAATAATCGTCCAATGCCATTAGCTCTATATTGGTTCGGCAAGAATAAAGAAGTAATGAAGCGCATTCTGAATGAAACTCGCTCTGGCGGTGTAACGATCAATGACACTTTGCTACATGCAGCCGTGGAAGATTTGCCATTTGGCGGCATCGGCGCAAGCGGTATGGGCGCCTATCATGGCAAAGCGGGTTTTGAGGCATTTAGCCATCGCAAATCTGTTTTAGAGGTTCGAGGTTTCCTTGGTCTTCATTTTTTACGCGGCACTCAATTGGCAAGACCACCCTACGGTAAAGGTGTTGAGCGCCTATTGCGATGGCTTAAATAATGATCAAGCGAAATTCATCAATAGAGTAGTAGCTTGCCAGCAAAGCCAATTAGCAGAGTCCCCACTAGAAACCAAAGAGCTGCGGCGTAATGAGGGTGCCGATTAAAGAAGCTGAGAAAAAACTGGCCAGCAAAAATTAGGCTAATCAAGTAGGTCATGCTCACTATTTGCAATACCAGGGCTAGGTATAAAAAGGTATGCACTGGATACGCATACTCTGCTTGAATAAACTGCGTAAAGAATGAGATGAAGAAAAAGATTGCCTTAGGATTGGTTAAGGATAAAGTCAGCGCTGCTATTGTTGGATGAAGAGTGTTGAAGTACTGAGGTCGACTATCTCCTAATACCAATTCTTGAGTGCCATGCCAACGTGCAAGGCCACCTCGAATAAAGCCAAACCCCATCCACGCTAAATAAGCAGCCCCAAGCATACGCAAGAAGTTGAATGTGGTTGGCGATGAGTTGAGTAAAGTTGCAGCACCTAAAGCGATACCCATCATTAAGATAGCGTCACCAATAAAGATGCCTAAAGTTGCCCACGCACCAGCACGCCATCCCTTAAGCGAAGCAATCGCCAAGACATATAAGGAATTTGGGCCAGGAAATAAGATCGTAAAAATGACGCCCGCCAAGTATGCGGGGAAATCAACGATGCCTACACTTGAGGGCGAAATAAACCAATTCATCACCTGATCATAATTAAATTCGGGAATACCCTTGTAATACGCTTCTTAAAATGCCATAATAAGAGGCTTTTTAAAAGCAATTTGATTCATCGCCCCCCAGCTATATTTCAGCGTATCGTTTAGAAGTCATAAACACCGAATTTACAAAACGCGCTGCCGCCTGTCTGATGGTCGATGCCTTTGACCATCACACTCAATAAAAAACAGAGAGTGTATACACGGAGACATCCCATTAACGGGATGTGTAATAGCATGACTTTTTCTAAAGAAACCAACCCTACTGGAACAGAGTTCCAGTCTTTCGCCCTCGCGGCGCCACTCCTTAAAAACGTTGCTGAACTGGGTTATACCCAAGCCACCGAAGTGCAAGCTCAGGTTATACCTGCCGCTCTTGCTGGTGGTGACTTATTAGTCAGTAGCCAAACTGGTAGCGGTAAAACCGCAGCCTTCTTACTGCCTTTAATTAATCAACTCATTGAAGACAATCCAAACGGCTCACCTGTACCAGGTCGCGCACAACCCAAAGTGCTAGTGCTCTGCCCTACTCGTGAATTAGCTCAGCAAGTTGCCGCTGATGCAGTGAACTTAGTTCGCGGTATGAAAGGTATTCGTATTGCAACCGTCATGGGTGGCATGCCTTATGGCAAGCAAATCCAAGCAATTAAAGGTGCAATGTTAGTTGTTGCAACTCCTGGTCGTTTACTCGATTTGACCGACAGCAAAGCAATTCGCTTAGATGATGTGAAACAACTCGTTATCGACGAAGCCGATCGCATGCTCGACATGGGATTTGCCGATGACCTCGAGGCAATTGATAAGCGCTGCGCTAATCGCACCCAAACTTTGATGTTCTCTGCAACTTTTGCGCCAAAGATTATGTCTTTAGCTAATGAGTTGACTAACAACGCTAAGCGTATTGAGCTGGCTCATGCTGGCGAGAAGCACGCAAACATTGAACAGAAGCTGCATTGGGCTGATAGCATGTCACACAAACATAAATTGCTCGAGCACATTTTAGCTGATGCCTCTTTGGATCAAGCGGTAGTGTTTGCAAGCACCCAAATTGAAAGTGAAAAAATTGCTGACACCTTGCGTGCTAACGGCTACGAAGCTAGCGCCCTACACGGTGCCATGCCTCAGGCTGTACGTATGCGTCGTCTTGAGTCATTACGTAAAGGTCACACCAAGATTTTGGTTGCGACTGACGTAGCTGCTCGCGGTATTGATGTGCCACGTATTAGCCACGTAATTAATTTTGGCTTGCCAATGAAACCAGAAGACTATACGCACCGTATCGGTCGTACAGGTCGCGCTGGTCGCAATGGTGTTGCTATCACTTTGGTTGAACATCGTGATCGCGCCAAGATTCGTAATATCGAACGCTTTACACAGCAAGACATCGTTGCTTCAGTCATCGCTGGCCTCGAGCCACAAGCCAAGCCTAGCTTTGGTGGTGGTGGCGGTCGCCCAGGTGGTGGTCGTTCAGGTGGCGGTTTCGGCGGTGGTAATCGCTCTGGTGGTGGCGGTGGTGGTCGTTATGGATCTGGTTCTCGCTCAGATTCTCGCTCTGGTAGCGGTGGCGGAGGCGGTGGTAATCGCTCAGGCAATCATTTCGAATCCCGCTCTAGCGATTCACGCCCTGCTAGTGACTCCCGTCCATCCGGTGATTCACGCCCTACTGGTGCTAATCGTTTTGCTGATTCACGCCCTACGCGCTCTGGTGACTCACGTCCTGCTAACGGCAATCGCTCTGGTGACTCACGTCCGTCCGCTGGCCCACGTTTTGGTAAACCTAAAACTGGCGGTCAACGCAGAAGCTTTAGCGGTAACTAAAAATGGTTCGCCGTCGTCGTCTCCGTTCTTCATGGAATCGAGTCGATTCCGGTGAATTGCATCAAGCGCCACGCCAATGGCAGCCTTGGCTTAGCGATACTGGTTCTTTAACCCAAAAAATTGAGCGTGCAATCGGACAAAAACTAGAGGTAGTAGTTTTGCGTGATTGCCGCCAAAACCTAAATAGCGACGAGAGTCGCTATTTCCATTTTAAGATCAAGCGCTGCCGCATCAGAGAGGTGCTACTTTGCTCCAATGGCATTCCGCTGGTGATGGCACATAGCATCATCCCCAGTACTAGCTCGAGCGGAAGTAATCATGAGGTTCTTTGCTTAGGAAAGAAACCATTAGGTGCAGTGCTGTTTGCCAAAACACGCATGCGCTCCCACAAGAAACCACCCCGTGAGATTGCTCGCCTTGATAAGCAAAGCGCTCTATGGAAAAAATGTTTTCAGCAATATTCAAGCTTGCCACAGGTCAGCTGGGCAAGACGTACGCTATATCAACTGAAAGGACGCCCACTCTTAGTGAGTGAAGTTTTTCTGCCGGCCCTTCTCAACTATCCTATTGATTAAATAGACAGCCAAGCTTGCGATGCGGCAATCAAAGCCTCATCTCCAGGCTCACACGTAACCACTACACCAAAGCCAATCTGCTCAGCCGCCTCGGCAATATTGTGATGCGGACAAATAGCCGTAGCGAGATCAAGTGGAAGTTTCGCTTGACCCAAATACCTTACCGCCTCCGATGAAGTCAGAAGCCAAAGTGATTTAACAAACTCCATCTCATGAATTTCATTCCAGGCCGAACTATTGAAATCTAAAGGAACGCGGGCATAGACTGAGAATGCTTCAACTTGCGCACCAGCATTTTTTAGAGTATCAGCCAACCAATCGCGCCCACCCTCACCTTTAAAGATAATCACTTTTTTAGTGAACCAATTCCAGTGTAGATTCTGCAATTCAGTCCACAAGCCCTCCGAATCCCACTGCGTATTATTCTGAGGAAGAATGACTTTTGAGGGCTTACTTTCAAGACCAATGCCATGATTTTTGAGAGCTGCCATGCTGCTACCACCCATCACCCCAATTAGCACTGGCTTGTTAGACAACTCTTGCCAGGAGCACTCCAATAAACGCATCATGCACTCAATGGCATTCGGACTAACAAAGATAGCCAAGTCTGCGGTTTGTAGCGCTGCAGTAATCTGCTCCACCAAAAGATCATCGCCCTTTGGGACAATCGTCAGCAAGGGTAAAGAAATGATTTTGGGGATAGATTCAGAGGTAAAGCCACTATTGCGCAAGCTCAGCTGAAGTGCTTCTGACAACTGACGCGCCTGTCCACTAGGGCGGGTAATGACAATGGTCTTATTACTCATCCGCAACTTGTCTATTGGACTCTTACTTATCAATTCTTATTTAGGCAGGCCATTAGGCAATAAACGCTCAGCACCTTGAGCAATCAGATCTTGCGCTACTAATAAACCTAAAGCTTCTGCATCATCTAGACTCTTTACGGCACCTTGAGCGCTAGCTAGGCAACTTGTAGTGCCGTCCACGCTAGCAACAAAAGAGCGGATGTTCATATGGTCTTGATCCCAAGTAGCATATGCAGCCAAAGGTACTTCACAAGAACCGCCTAATTGACGCGACACCATGCGTTCAGCAGTCACTGCGTAGAGGGTTGGCAAATCATTAAGAGGTGCAAGCCACTCTTTGATTCCGGGATGCTTACTCAGGGTTTCGATGCCAAGAGCACCTTGTCCGGCGGCTGGGGTATACGGATCAATCGGTAGTAAAGCCCGAATACGACTTCCTAAACCCAATCGCTTAAGACCTGCAGCAGCCAAAATAATTGCTTGGTACTCGCCACGATCAAGCTTACCCATGCGGGTATCTAAATTTCCCCTCAAGGGCTGGATCACCAAATGTGGAAATCTAGATCTCAGAACAGACTCTCGTCGCAAACTAGAAGTGCCCACTACTGCACCCTTTGGTAAATCCTCAAGGCTGGCATAGTCATTAGAAACAAATGCATCATGGGCATCTTCCCGTACCATCACACAGGACAAATCAAAGCCCTCTGGCATGACCATAGGAACGTCTTTTAGAGAATGCACCGCCAAATCTGCCCGACCATCTTCTAGGGCAGTTTCTAACTCTTTTACAAATAAGCCCTTACCGCCCACCTTGGAGAGGGCTTTATCCAGTATTTGGTCTCCCCGGGTAGTCATGCCCAGGATCTGTACATCACATGCTGGATAGAGCTTTTTAAGGCAATCCCGAACGTGTTCAGCCTGCCACATAGCGAGGCGGCTCTCACGGGAGGCGATTACGAGGCGCTCAGGGGGACTAGGGTTAGAGGCTGTAGGGCTAGAAACAGGGGTTTGGGACATAGCATTTAAAATAATTAAAGATTTACATCAATATACTGCGTTTATGAGCTCATCCAAAAATTCCCTTTCCAACAAAGCCCAAGCCTGGTCGGCCCGGTTTAACGAACCTGTTGACGAACTTGTTCAACGTTATACCGCCTCTATTGGTTTTGATCAACGATTTGCCTTAGTGGATATTGCCGGATCTTTAGCCCACGCTGAAATGCTGGCTACTAAAAAGATTATTGGCGCCCAAGATTTGGCGGATATTCAAAAGGGTATGGCCCAAATCAAAGCCGAAATTGAAGCCGGTGAATTTAACTGGCAACTCGCGCTGGAAGATGTACATCTAAATATCGAGGCTCGCCTCACTGAGTTGGTTGGCGATGCCGGAAAGCGTCTTCATACCGGTCGTTCGCGTAATGACCAGGTGGCGACTGACTTACGCTTATGGTTGCGTGGCAGCGTTGATGAAATCGCAGCCACCCTCAAAACTCTGCGCACAGCCTTACTGAACCTTGCTGAAACTCATGCTGCCACGATCATGCCTGGCCATACGCATTTGCAAGTAGCTCAGCCAATTACTTTTGGTCATCACTTAATGGCCTATTACGAAATGTTTAGTCGCGATGCGAGTCGCTTGGCTGATCTGCGCGCCCGCTTTAATCGTTTACCGCTAGGTGCAGCTGCTTTAGCCGGAACAACTTATCCCATCGATCGCGAGCAGGTTGCCAAGATCTTAGGTTTTGATGGCATCTGCAATAACTCTCTTGATGCGGTATCTGATCGCGACTTTGCAATTGAGTTCTGCGCCTTTGCATCCATCTTGATGATGCACGTGTCCCGCTTATCTGAAGAGCTAGTACTGTGGCTCAGCCCACGCTTTGGCTTTATTGATTTGCCAGATCGCTTCTGTACCGGCAGCTCGATCATGCCGCAGAAAAAGAATCCGGATGTACCTGAATTGGCACGCGGCAAAACTGGTCGCGTCTACGGTGATTTAATTTCTTTATTAACTTTAATGAAGAGCCAGCCATTAGCGTACAACAAAGATAACCAAGAAGACAAAGAGCCTTTGTTTGATGCGGTGGATACCGTACAAGATACCTTGCGCATTTTTGCTGATATGGTTCCCCATATTCAGGTGAAAGCCGATGTGATGAAGTCAGCTGCTGAAGAAGGCTTTGCAACCGCTACTGACTTGGCTGATTATTTAGTTAAAAAAGGTTTGGCTTTCCGTGATGCACACGAAGCAGTAGCTCATGCAGTGAAAGCCTGTGTAGGTCGCAACTGTATGCTCATCGATTTATCACTCTCTGAATTGCGTTTTGCTTGCGGCTTAGATAATCGTCCTGAGCTTATGGGTGATGATGTCTTTGCTTTATTGACCGTAGATGGCTCCGTGAATTCTCGCCAGCATGCTGGTGGCACTGCACCTGCGCAAGTACTAGCCGCAATTAAACGGGGTCGTGCAGATCTCTAAACTGCATGGGCTTTTGGGGAACACTCTCAACCGGGATTGACCGTTTAAATCAATTCCTAGGCAAGGCGGCTGGCATCATGATCTTGCTGTCTTGTGTAGTGTCAGCTGCTAATGCTGTACTACGCTATACCTTAGACATGAGTAATAACTGGCCACTAGAATTACAGTGGTATTTGTTTGCTGCTGCTGTCATGCTCGGAGCTGCATACACCCTCAAGCTCAATGAACATGTTCGAGTCGATTTAATCTACTCACAGCTTTCTGATCGCGGTCGTCTTTATGTTGACCTCTTTGGCTTGATTGTTTTTTTATTGCCCGCTTGCCTATTGTTTGCCTGGCTATCTTGGACTACTTTGTTTTACCCATCCTGGCTGGTATCTGAACATTCACTTAATGCTGGCGGTTTATCACGCTACCCCATTAAGTTTGTTGTGCCCTTTGGTTTCTTCATGCTGAGCCTCCAAGGACTTTCAGAAATCATTAAACGCATTGGCGCCCTCAAAGGTAAAGCAACATTACCCGCTGCTGATCTCCATTATAAAAAGCCCACGCAATGATTCCACTTGAATGGATGCCACCGCTGATGTTTGGTGGACTCATTGTGTTTATGCTGATCGGTTTTCCGGTGGCCTTTTCTTTGATGGCTGCAGGATTATTCTTTGCAGGTATTGCGATTGCTGAGAATTTCTTTGGTATGCCGTTTTTGCAAGCTATTCCTCAGCGTATCTTTGGTAGCGTTCTTGCTAATGACCTTCTACTAGCAATCCCCTTCTTCACATTTATGGGCGCCATCTTGGAGCGCTGCGGTCTTGCAGAAGAAATGCTGGACTCCATGGGTCAGCTCTTTGGACGCATTCGGGGTGGCCTTGGTTACTCCGTGATTATTGTGGGATTTATTTTGGGGGCAATTACTGGCACAGTAGCCGCTCAGGTGATCGCTATGGCGATGATTTCCTTGCCGGTGATGATGCGTTATGGTTACAACATGCGCTACGCTACGGGCGTTTTAGCAGCTTCTGGGACTATTACTCAGCTTGTGCCGCCGTCCTTATTGCTGATTGTTTTAGCCGACCAGCTAAAAACCCAAAGCGGTAGCGCCGATGTGGGCAGCATGTACCTTGGTGCTTGGGGACCTTCGCTACTGCAAATTGGTCTTTTTGCGCTCTACACCTTTTTTCTTTCTCGCTTTAAGCCTGATTACCTTCCTGCCGCCCCAGAAAACGAGCTCACTCTCAAAGGCTGGGCACTCTGGAAGAAATGCCTACTAGGAATTATTCCCTCTGCGGTGCTAATTTTCTTGGTATTGGGAACCATCATGACTGGTATCGCAACCCCAACCGAGTCTGGTGCTATGGGGGCGATGGGTGCCTTGCTTTTAGCATGGATCCGTAGGGCCGGCATTCCTAATCTCAAAGGATTAATACAAGAGGCTCATCAAAACACCATGCGGATTACCGCCATGGTGGTATTCATCTTGATTGGTTCAACTTGCTTCTCAGTTGTCTTCCAAGGTATTGATGGCGGTCACTGGGTAGAGGCATTATTTTCAGACCTGCCAGGAGGCTGGATTGGATTCTTGGTTGCTGTAAATCTATTTGTTTTCTTCTTGGCATTCTTCTTGGACTTCTTTGAAATCGCTTTCATCGTTGTACCCTTACTTGCACCAGTTGCCGTCAAGCTACTCGCACCAGTATTGCTTGCTTCCATGAATGGCAACCCCCAAGCAGCGGCTAGTGCCGCTCTAGTGTGGTTCGGCGTGATGCTTTGTGTGAATATGCAAACCTCATTCATGCATCCCCCATTTGGATTTGCACTATTCTATTTGCGTGGTGTAGCGCCTAAGGAAATCAAGAGTAGCGATATCTACTGGGGCGCATTACCTTGGGTTGTTCTGCAACTGATCATGGTTGTCATAGTTGCAGCATTCCCAGCCTTAGTCACCACCTTACTTGATAGGCCTGCGGCAGTAACACATAGCCAAGACTTTAATTTCACAGGAAGTGAAGAAGCTAAACCAGACTCATTGCCAAACAAGGTTGATGAAGATGCGCCGGTAGTCTTTCAGCTAGATAAGCCAGGAAAATAAAACCACCCGTAGGTGGTTTTTATTAAGCAGTCGTTAATTACAAAGTAATATCCGGTTCCTGCCTTACGCAATCAACGTAGTACTCACTACTTCCATTGATATCACCCTTTACCAATCCATGAATATCAGTCTCAAAGCCCGGGAATTGGGCATTGAAGTCACGGGCAAAGTAGAGATAATCAATGATGCGTTTATTGAAGCGCTCGCCCGGAATCAAGAGTGGAATACCTGGAGGATACGGCGTTACCAACATTGCGGTAATGCGATCTTCAAGTTGATCCAAAGGAACACGATCCACTTTTTTGTGCGCCATCTTTGCCCAAGCTTCTGAAGGCATCATCGCTGGCACCATATCGGAGGTATACATCTCTGTAGTCATACGGGCTACATTACGACCCTTGTAGAACTCATGGATCTGCTGGCAAATATCTTTGAGGCCTACGCGCTCATAGCGAGGGTGTTTAGCAACGAACTCTGGCAATACTTTCCATAATGGAGCGTTCTTATCAAAGTGGTCCTTAAATTGCTGCAACTCAGTTACCAAAGTATTCCAGCGACCCTTGGTGATACCGATGGTGAACATGATGAAGAAAGAGTACAAACCGCACTTCTCTACGATCACGCCGTGCTCAGCCAAGTACTTGGTCACAATGCTCGCTGGGATACCCATAGAGCCGAAGTTACCTTCAACATCTAAACCAGGCGTCACTACGGTAGCCTTAATTGGGTCCAGCATATTAAAGTCTTGTGCAACATTACCAAAGTCATGCCAGCTGGCATTAGGCTCCAGAATCCAATCCGAACGCTCGCCAATACCTTCTTCAGTTAAATGGTCTGGGCCCCAAACCTTAAACCACCAGTCTGCGCCAAACTTATCATCCACCTCACGCATCGCACGACGGAAGTCCATCGCCTCGGCAATAGACTCCTCAACCAGCGTAGTACCGCCAGGAGATTCCATCATGGCGGCAGACACATCGCATGAAGCGATGATGGCGTACTGCGGACTAGTAGAGGTATGCATTAAATAGGCTTCATTGAAGCAATCACGATCAAGCTTCGTATCTTCTGCATCCTGTACCAATACCTGTGAAGCTTGTGAGAGACCGGCCAATAACTTGTGAGTCGATTGGGTAGCAAACATCAAGCTCTTCTTAGTACGCTTACGGTCGTTACCAATAGCATGCATATCTTTGTAGAAAGGATGGAATGCAGCATGCGGCAACCAAGCTTCATCGAAATGCAATGAATCGACTTTGCCATCGAGCATGTCTTTAATCATCTCGACGTTATAAATAATCCCGTCATAAGTACTTTGCGTGAGCGTCATGACTCGTGGCACCACGTTTTTATCTTTAATGAAGGGGTTGGCATCAATTTTCTTCTTGATGTTTTTCCACTCAAACTCTTCTTTAGGAATCGGGCCAATAATGCCGAGGTGGTTACGCGTTGGCATTAAGAAGATCGGAATCGCGCCCATCATCGTGATCGAATGAATTACCGACTTGTGGCAGTTGCGGTCTACCAGCACTACATCACCAGGGGCAACGGTAGAGTGCCAAACAATCTTATTGGATGTCGATGTACCGTTTGTCACAAAGAACAAATGGTCCGCGTTAAAGATACGCGCAGCATTACGCTCGCTTTGCAATACAGGTCCAGTGTGATCTAGCAGCTGACCTAATTCTTCGACTGCGTTACAGACGTCAGCACGCAGCATGTTCTCACCAAAGAATTGATGGAACATACGCCCCACCGGACTCTTCAAGAAAGCTACGCCACCAGAGTGCCCAGGGCAATGCCAAGAGTAAGAACCTTCAGAGGCGTAATTGGTAAGCGCGCGGAAGAATGGGGGCGCCAATGAATCCAGATAGACTTTGGCCTCACGAATGATGTGGCGCGCTACAAACTCTGGCGTATCTTCATTCATATGAATAAAGCCATGCAGCTCGCGCAAGATGTCGTTCGGCATATGGCGTGATGTTCGGGTCTCGCCATACAAGAAGATAGGGATATCTTCGTTGCGCTTACGAACTTCAGTAATAAAAGCACGCAAATTATTTAATGCAGGTAAGTCATGATCTTCAGAGTCGGAAACAAACTCCTCATCATCGATCGAGACAATAAAACTAGAAGCGCGGGAGGCTTGTTGGGCAAAGGATGTAAGGTCACCGTAGCTAGTTAAGCCAATCACTTCCATGCCCTCGTTTTCAATCGCCTCCGCTAGGTCGCGAATGCCCGAACCTGAGATGTTTTCAGAGCGAAAGTCCTCATCAATAATGATGATTGGAAAACGAAATTTCATGTGTACCCTTTAAAGTCGCCAATATGGCGATTAAGCAGATTAAGTAGATTAAGTCTTCGGCAGAGTAACGCCGACTTGGCCTTGATACTTGCCACCACGGTCTTTGTACGATGTGCCACAGACTTCATCACTTTCAAAGAACAGAACTTGTGCACATCCTTCGCCGGCATAAATCTTTGCAGGTAATGGGGTTGTATTGGAAAACTCGAGTGTGACGTAACCTTCCCACTCAGGCTCGAATGGAGTGACGTTCACAATAATTCCACAACGCGCATATGTACTCTTTCCAACGCACACTGTTAAGACACTGCGTGGGATCTTGAAGTACTCAACCGTTCTTGCCAAGGCAAATGAGTTTGGAGGAATAATACAAACCGGACCCTTAAAATCGACAAACGATTGTTCATCGAAATTCTTGGGATCAACGATAGTGCTGTTGATGTTCGTAAAAATCTTGAACTCATCAGCACAACGGATGTCATAGCCATAGCTTGAAGTGCCATAGCTCACAATTTTTTGCCCAGCATCATCATGGCGAACCTGCTCAGGCTCAAATGGGCTGATCATGCCTTGCTCGCCCATGCGGCGGATCCAGTGGTCAGATTTAATAGTCATGGCCGAATTGTAAAACCATCACGGGCTAGTTGCCCACGAATTTAAGAGGCGGCAGGTGGAGAGGTAAAAATTACCCTCTCTGGGGCATTAAAGATCTCAAAATGCTTCCCAGAACAACGGGATAGCAAGGTGAGATTGGTCTTGCGGGCAAGCTCCAGCCCCATTAAGGTCATGCCAGAGCGAGTCATGAGGAAGGGGATGCCCATTTGAGCGCCTTTGATGACCATCTCGGAGGTGAGGCGTCCAGTGGTAAAGAAGATCAGGTCTTTGCCTGGCTTGTCCGCCAGCCACATCAGCCCAGAGATTGAGTCAACGGCATTGTGACGCCCAACATCCTCAATAAAATGGAGAAGGCTGACATTGTTGTTACCGTCCCGTTCAAATACAGCACAAGCATGAACTGAGCCAGATTTTTTATAGATGGTGTCATGAACTCGAATGCTATCAATCAGATCAACGATGGCCTCTTGGGTTAATTGAGGGCCATCCGGCAATCTAATCTCTGCCATCTCCTCAATCAAGCCACCAAACATGGTGCCTTGGCCACAGCCTGTTGTTACAACGCGCTTACTGGTGAGGGCATCGATGTCGACCGTACTGCGATGAGTCTTAACTGCCGCTGAATCGGTTTCCCAATCCACCTGAATACTTGCTATATCGTCTGGCGACTCCACTAGACGTTGATTACGCAAATAGCCCAAAACTAAGGCCTCAGGGGCGCTCCCTAAGGTCATCAGAGTGACCACTTCGCGCTTATCTAAATAAATGGTTAAAGGTCGCTCCCCAGGGATGTGGGTGGTCTTGATGCGCCCTGCCTCATCCATGACCTGCACCTCGTGCACCATGGGCACGGAAGCGTGAGACATCTGAATGTTGTGGGGCAAAGCCATAAAACGCCTCTTGAATAGGTTCAAATCGGTACTAACTTTAACCGCAGACTAAAATTGGTGCTGAAACAGGGCTCCAAGCCCCATAATCTGGTATTCCCATTTGTTAAATTTTTTCTATTTAAGTACGCATGAGTAGCCCCAAACGTCGACTGCTAGTTACCTCCGCCTTACCTTACGCCAATGGCCAGATTCATATTGGTCATCTAGTGGAGTATGTCCAGACAGATATTTGGGTTCGCTTCCAGAGGATGCGTGGTCACGAAGTGCACTATGTTGGCGCCGATGACACCCACGGTACTCCGATTATGTTGCGCGCCGAAAAAGAGGGCATCACCCCGAAAGAACTCATTGCAAATGTTTGGAAAGAGCACAAACGCGACTTTGATGATTTCTTAATCTCGTTTGATAACTACTACACCACCGATAGCCCTGAGAATGAAAAGCTGTCTCAAAGCATCTATCTCAAGTTACGTGATGTCGGCTTAATTGAAATGCGCTCGATTGAGCAAGCATACGATCCCGTTAAAGAAATGTTCTTGCCAGATCGCTTTATCAAAGGCGAGTGTCCTAAGTGTGGCGCCAAAGATCAGTACGGCGACTCTTGCGAAAAGTGTGGGGCAACCTACTCCCCAACCGATTTAAAAAATCCATTCTCAGTTGTCAGTGGTGCAACACCTATTAAAAAAGTTTCTGATCATTACTTCTTTAAGTTATCCGATCCCCGCTGCGAAACCTTTTTACGTGAATGGACTCAGGTAAGAACCCCGCTGCAACCCGAAGCTCGCAACAAAATGAAGGAATGGGTTGGACAACCTGGAGACAGTAAGTTAGGTGACTGGGATATCTCACGTGATGCTCCCTACTTTGGCTTTGAGATTCCGGATGCACCAGGCAAATATTTTTATGTATGGCTTGATGCGCCGATTGGCTATTACGCCAGCTTCCTCAATTACTGCCAAGCTAAAGGCATGAACTTTGAAGAATGGGTCAGGCCAGATACCACTACCGAGCAGTACCATTTTATTGGTAAAGACATTCTGTATTTCCACACACTCTTTTGGCCAGCAACTCTGCACTTTGCAGGTTACCGCACGCCAACCAACGTCTTTGCTCATGGCTTTCTCACGGTCGATGGCGAGAAGATGAGTAAGTCACGTGGCACTTTAATTTCCGCACACAGCGTAATCGAATCTGGATTTAATCCTGAATGGTTCCGCTATTACTTTGCAACCAAGCTCAATGACAGCATGGAAGATTTGGATTTAAATCTCCAAGACTTTGTTGCACGCGTGAATAGCGATCTACTGGGTAAGTACATCAACATCGCCAGTCGTAGTGCTGGTTTTTTAGTGAAGCGTTTTGGTGGAGTAGTTTCTGATGCGGCAATGAACAATCCACTGCTGACTGACATTGCATCTGCTAGCGAAAAAATTGCTGAACTATATGAGGCTCGTGAATATGCCAAGGCATTGCGCACCATCATGGAACTAGCTGACAAGGTCAATGCCTTTGTTGATGAAAATAAACCTTGGGAAATCGCCAAGGATCCAGAACGTGAATCTGATTTACAACGAGTCTGCAGCGTCACCTTGGAGGCATTCCGTTTATTGAGTCTGTATCTCAAGCCTGTACTGCCAGCAGTCACAGCTGGAGTTGAGGACTTCCTCTCTGTGCCGGCTATGACTTGGAATGACGTTAAAACACCGCTCTCCAGCCAAAATCCGATCAAACCCTATCACCACCTCATGACGCGAGTTGAGGCGCCTCAAATCGAGGCTTTATTAGCTGCAAACCTCTAAAAATAGGGTCAAAAGAGCGAATTTCTAGGAATTAGCCAAAAAGTCGGCAGGTTTGTAGGAAAAATCGTTAATAATGATGGGCTAAGTAGATGATTGCTAAGCGATAATTTTTGCAAGTTACTGAATTAATTGAGAATTTTAGGAAATATGATGGCTAGATATACATCCGAATTCACCCAGTTCTTAAATGAACTTAAGTCCGAGAAACCAGACCTCGAAGCTGGCCAGCAAGCTGGTCGCGCACTCCTTTGGGATAAGGAGCCTTTGACTATCGAAGATCAACGTCGCGCTCAGGCAGCCAAATTAAAGCAACGCGCTTACGTGTATTCGAATGACTAACCCAAGCAATATCTTGGGAGCTGATTCAAGCGTTCAAACCGGGCTGCTTGACAGCACACCGTCAGTTACCGATGGAATGTCATCTGCATTTGCTAAGTTGTATGGAGAGCCTCTATTTAAACTTCCGACAGATCTCTATATTCCGCCTGATGCTCTAGAAGTTTTTCTAGAAGCATTTGAGGGTCCGCTTGATCTCCTGCTTTACCTGATTCGTAAACAGAATTTCAATGTACTTGATATTCCAATGGCACAGGTAACTCAGCAGTACCTGAGCTATATCGATCAAATCCGCCATCACAACTTAGAACTTGCCGCTGAATATCTATTGATGGCTGCTATGTTGATCGAGATTAAATCTCGCATGCTATTGCCAATGAAGAAGGCCGATAGTGATGAAGAGGTTGAAGATCCTCGCGCAGAATTGGTTCGCCGCCTCTTAGAGTACGAGCGTATGAAATTAGCCGCGCAAGAGCTTGACCAAATTCCACAACAAGGACGTGATTTCCAAATCGCTCATGGTTACGTTGATACTACTGTTGCAGTGACTTGGCCTGAGGTTAATCAAGATGACCTACAGATGGCTTGGCGTGACGTGCTACACCGCGCAAAACTGAATCAACACCATACGATTACCCGTGAAGAATTATCTGTTCGTGATTTCATGACTCGCATCTTGCGTCGCTTACAAAACACACGCTTTGTCGAGTTTGGCGAGTTATTTGAAGAAGCCATTAAATCCGGCAAAGGCATTCCGATTGTCATCGTGAACTTTATTGCGATGCTTGAGCTCTCACGCGAAGCTCTAGTTGAAATAACCCAAGCAGAGCCATACGCCCCAATCTACGTTCGCCTGGCCTATACCCCTGTTGCATGAAAATTATTAGCGATATACAAGAGTTGCGCGACCACTTGCGCGGACAAAATCGCGCCTCCTTTGTGCCAACCATGGGTAATCTCCATGAAGGTCACTTATCACTGATGCGTCTTGCTAGGCAACATGGAGATCCGGTAGTTGCTAGCATCTTTGTGAACCGCCTGCAGTTTGGTCCAAATGAAGATTTTGATAGCTACCCGCGCACGATGCAGGCAGATATTGATAAGCTTGAAAAAGAAGGTGTCTATATCTTGTTTGCGCCTACTGAGAGCGACCTATACCCACAGCCTCAGGAATACCGCGTAGATCCGCCACAGCAGCTAGGAGACATCCTTGAAGGTGAATTCCGCCCTGGCTTCTTTAAAGGTGTTTGTACTGTTGTACTTAAACTTCTATCTTGCGTACAACCCAAAGTAGCAGTCTTCGGTAAAAAAGATTATCAGCAACTGATGATTATTCGTCGGATGGCTAAACAGTTTGCCCTCCCAGTTGACATCATCCCAGGAGAAACGATTCGCGCCGAAGATGGTCTTGCCCTCTCCTCTCGCAATAGCTATCTCTCCATTGAAGAACGTCTAGAAGCGCCCGAGCTTCAAAAAATCTTGAAGGAAGTTCGTGCACGTATATTGGATTTGAATGAGCGTAATACACAGTCACTGATTGAGATTGAAAAACTTGCTATAGATCTTTTAGCAGGACGCGGCTGGCAGCCAGACTATATTGCTATACGTCAACAGAGTGATTTGGCGCCCGCCTCTAACGAAAGCCTGCAAGCAGGTGAACCGCTCGTTATATTGACAGCTGCCAAGCTAGGTAAAACGCGTTTGATTGATAATCTAGAAATCTAATTTCTAAAGATGAGATTTGCAACGCGATTACAGTGTGAAGAACTGGCCCACCTCCAAGTTCAACTCTTTAACCAATTCAGCTCCAGCTACTTTACCGCCAGAACCTTTTGCCTTGAGGACTTCGATTTGCCCGCCATGACAAGACACGAAGAATGAGTCCAAAGTAATTTGAGTGATTTCACCAGGCTTGCCTTTAACGGCGCCAAAGGTAGCTACTACATGTTTATGGCAATCGTAGATCTGGACTTTTTGCTCACCAAATTTAGTCCAAGCGCCGGGCGCTGGATTAGCCGCACGAATTAAGTTATGGATCTGATTAATATGGGTAGCCCAATGAATTTGAGCAGCATCCACACCGAACCAGCCCTCGTAGTTCGCCTTTGATTCATCTTGAACAACTTCTTGATGTTTGTTGGCAACTACGAGATCAGCAGCCTCAAGCAAGGCCTGAACACCTAATGGAAATAGTTTATCAAAGTAAACTTTTCCTAAAGTGTCGTCAGGAGCAATTACCACTTCTTTTTGCAGGACCACTTCGCCTTCGTCCAAACCATCGGATGGACGGAAAATAGTTAAGCCCGTCTTCTCCTCACCTAATGCGATCGCCCAGTTAATGGCGCTGGGGCCCCGATATTTCGGCAGTAGTGATGGGTGATATTGAATCGTGCCGTGCTTAGGAATCTTGCAAAGCTCTTGTGGCACGAACTGCAATACATAAGCCATGACGCAGATATCAGCCTTGCTATCAATCATTGCTTGCGCTGCTTCAGGACCCTTGAGAGAAGCAAATTGCAAAGGCGCTAAACCCTTTGCAATAGCGGCCTCTTTCAAAACCTCAGGCTTAGTTGATTTAGGATTATCCGGCGGACAAAATACGGCAACGACCTCATCGCCACGATCTAAAAAGGCCTCTAAGGCCGCCTTACCAAAATCAGCACTACCAATCAGCGCAATCCGCATCTTAGATCACCTTATCGTGGCGCAGAGCAATCAGCTCATCGGTTGAGTAACCCAGTTCACTCAGAATTTCATCGGTATGCTCACCTAATAATGGTGAACGTGTCACATCAGTTGGGCTATCAGACATCTTAATTGGATTACCTACAGTGAGGTACTTGCCTCGAATTGGATGATCTACTTCAACTACAGTTCCAGTCGCACGCAATGCTGGCTCTTCTGCGATTTCTTTCATCGACAAAATAGGACCACAAGGAATATCGTATTTATTCAGAATATCCATGACTTCGAACTTCGTCTTAGTCATTGTCCATTTTTCAATTTCACCAAAGATTTCCATTAAGTGTGGCAAGCGAGCCATTGGTGATGCAAAACGTACATCCGTAATCCAGTCTTCGCGACCGATCACTTTGCAGACCGCCTCCCAAACTGGCGCTTGCACGATGACATACATATAAGAGTTTGGATCTGTTTCCCAACCTTTGCATTTCACAATCCAGCCTGGCTGACCACCACCAGAAGCATTGCCAGCGCGGGGCACAGCGTCACCAAATTCTCCATTTGGAAACTGTGGATACTCTTGCATCAAGCCATTACGCTCTAAGCGCTGTTGATCACGCAACTTCACGCGGCATAAATTCAATACAGCATCTTGCATCGCTGCTAATACTTTTTGACCGCGGCCAGAGTGTGTACGCTGATATAAAGCTGTAACGATACCAAGAGCCAAATGTAATCCAGTACCACTATCGCCAATCTGCGCACCAGTCACCATTGGAGGGCCGTCATCGAAGCCTGTAGTAGATGCTGAACCACCAGCGCACTGTGCTACGTTCTCATATACCTTACAGTCCTCGTAAGGACCGGGGCCAAAGCCTTTTACTGAAGCCATGATCATCATTGGATTGAGTTCCTGAATACGCTCCCAAGAAAAACCCATACGATCTAATGCGCCAGGAGCAAAGTTCTCCACTAGCACATCGCACTCTTTAATCAGGCGCTCAAGAATTTCTTTACCTTTAGGAGTTTTAGTATTCACAGTGATTGAACGCTTGTTATGGTTCAACATTGTGAAATACAAGCTATCTGCATCAGGAATGTCACGTAACTGACCACGGGTAGCATCACCCTCTCCAGATTTTTCCACTTTAATTACATCAGCACCAAACCAAGCAAGCAGCTGAGTACAAGTAGGTCCAGATTGAACGTGCGTAAAGTCAAGAACCTTGACTCCTTCTAATGCTTTTGTCATGATTAAAGCCCCAATAAGAATAAAATTTTGAATTAATCTGATTTTACCAGCGCCGGATTTTGGCGCAATACGGGATGCCTATTTATTGGGCATCCTCGCGATTAATGCTCGAGAATGCCTATTTGGCTACAGACTGAGGGCTTTTTCAAGATCGAGCAAAGCTTCTTTATTGCTGACAAAGCATGAAAAAGGCGCCCACTAGGAGCGCCTTTAAAGCTAAAACGAATACTGCTAATCGTTATTATTAAACTGCTTTTGCTGCGTGCAACTTAGCGATGTCATCAGCGCTATAGCCGAGGTCAGCTAACACTTCATTAGTGTGCTCACCTAATACTGGTGATGGACCAACTTCGATTTCCAAATCAGAGAACTTGATTGGGCTACCGATAGTCAAATACTTACCACGTACTTTGTGATCCACTTCAACGATAGAGCCACTCTTACGCAAGTCAGGTGAATTAGCCAATTCTTTCATTGAGAGTACTGGTGCGCATGGAATATCGAACTTGCGGAGAATGTCCACAGCTTCGTATTTAGTCTTGTCCTTGAGCCACTCTTCAATTGTTGCGAAGATATCAAAAATCTTATCCTGGCGCGCTTCTGCAGTCATGTACGCTGGATCAGTTGCCCACTCTGGCTTACCGATTGCACGAGTGATTGGCTCCCAAGCATGACCTTGAATTGTGAAATAAATGTAGGCGTTTGGATCTGTTTCCCAGCCCTTACACTTTAATACCCAACCTGGCTGACCGCCACCACCAGCGTTACCGCCGCGTGGAACTACGTCAGAGAATGTACCGTGTGGGTACTGTGGATATTCTTCGAGGTAACCAATTTTGTCTAAACGCTGTTGGTCGCGTAACTTCACACGGCACAAGTTCAATACGGCATCTTGCATTGAGCAAGAAACTTTTTGACCCTTGCCAGTTTTTTGACGCTGCATCAATGCAGTCAAAATACCAATAGCCAAGTGCATACCAGTATTGCTATCACCCAAAGCGGCAGCAGAAACTGTTGGAGGACCATCCCAGAAACCAGTTGTAGAAGCGGCACCACCAGCACACTGAGCCACATTCTCGTAAACCTTTAAGTCTTCGTATGAGTGACCATCGCTAAAGCCTTTTACAGAAGCCATGATCATCTTTGGATTCAATTCCTGAATACGCGCCCAGCTAAATCCCATACGATCCAAAGCGCCTGGACCGAAGTTCTCAACCATCACGTCAGATGTCTTGATCATCTTCTCTAAAACTTCTTTACCTTCTTGAGTCTTAGTATCCAAAGTCAATGAACGCTTGTTACCGTTCAACATCGTGAAGTACAAAGCATCTGCACCTGGAATATCGCGTAACTGGCTACGAGTAACGTCGCCAGAACCTGGACGCTCAACTTTAATCACGTCAGCACCGTACCAAGCCAACAACTGAGTACATGCAGGTCCTGCTTGTACGTGTGTGAAATCGATGATGCGAATACCGTCTAATGGTTTAGTCATGTTTGATTCTCCTTAAAGTATTGCTTATTTATTACTAAATTTAGTTCAAAAATATTACGTCTTGATTACCAATTAACTTTGAATTAATGCTTACCAGCAGCAGTAGATGGATTCAAGTTAGTTAAACGTCCACTCTCTGTACCAGCAGTTTCATCAATCACAGCATTAATCAAAGCAGGCTTGCCTTCAGCAATCGCTTTAGTCAATGCAGCCTCTAACTCCGCTGGGGTAGTTACGTAGTAACCAACACCACCAAATGCCTCAATCATTTTGTCGTAACGGGCATTTTTCACGAATACTGTTGGGGCTACATCAGCACCACCAGTAGGGTTCACGTCCGTACCGCGGTAAACGCCATTGTTGTTAAACACCACCGTAGTGATTGGCAGGTTGTAACGGCAAATGGTTTCTAACTCCATACCGCTAAAGCCAAATGCGCTATCGCCTTCAACCGCCACTGTAGGCAAACCGCTCGTGACAGCTGCGCCGATGGCGTAGCCCATACCGATACCCATAATGCCCCAAGTACCGGAGTCAAAACGTTTACGTGGCTTGTACATATCCACGATTGCGCGGCAATAGTCGAGTGTGTTTGCACCTTCGTTTACCAAGTTCACGTCTGGGTTTAACTTGATCACATCACGAATAGCACGCAAAGCACCATGGAAGTTCATTGGTGAAGCTTCTTTGGCCAATGTTTCAGCCATCTTAGCCATATTCTTATCTTTTTTCTCGTTGATCGCGCTGATCCACTCAGAAGAAGGCTTTGGAACTGCAGCAATACCCTTTAGGAGTTCACCAACAACAGAGCCAATATCACCGATCAATGGAGCATCAATTTGTACGTTGCTGTCCACTTCGTTTGATTGAATATCGATCTGAATAAATTTCTTAGGATCTTTGCCCCAGGTCTTGCCCTTACCATGCGCAAGTAACCAGTTCAAGCGCGCACCAACCAACATCACCGCATCAGCCTCAGCCAATACAAATGAACGAGCGGCAGAAGCAGATTGCGGGTGGTTATCTGGCAACAAACCTTTAGCCATCGACATTGGCAAGTATGGGATACCAGACTTTTCAATCAATGCACGAATATCCGCATCAGCTTGAGCATAAGCAGCGCCCTTACCCAACAAAATCAATGGGCGCTTAGCACCCTTCAACACATTCAAGGCGCGCTCGATTGCATCAGACGCAGGGATTTGACGTGGAATTGGATCGATTACTTTGAAGATCGATTTCTTAGCTTCTTCAACAGGCATTGTTTGAGCTAACAACTGTGCCGGCAAGTC
>Ga0209188_1000139_pt1 | contig 82413 bp, 86 predicted proteins | sample C_130625_EF_Meta_FD_187307 | JGI IMG/M metagenome (GOLD analysis project Ga0209188, IMG submission 187307) | Freshwater microbial communities from Lake Croche, Canada to study carbon cycling - C_130625_EF_MetaG (SPAdes) (version 2) | ecosystem: Environmental > Aquatic > Freshwater > Lake...
GTTCTCGCAGATTTGCGCGAACGCGGTCAAGCTTAAACCTCACTTAGGAGCACCACACCATGGCAAGCAAAGGCGGACGCGAAAAGATCAAGCTGGAATCTACAGCTGGAACTGGTCACTTTTACACCACCAGCAAGAACAAGAAAACAATGCCCGAGAAAATGTTGATCATGAAGTTTGATCCCAAAGCTCGCAAGCACGTTGAGTACAAAGAAATCAAACTGAAGTAATTTAGATTGGTCCCGTAGAAAAGCCCGCAACAGCGGGCTTTTTTATCGCCAAAAATAATTGGGGTCAGATGAACATTAATTTGGTCAATCAAAGGGGAATAAGACTAAAGGGGGCTTCCTCATACTGGGGTACCAGAAATCGTTCAGCCCCCTTTAGTCTTATTCCCCTTTGATTGGAAATTAATGTTCATCTGACCCCATTTATTTAGGTCCGGGCAGCGCGCAGTTGGGTGGAGAATTCGCGCAGCGCCGCAATGCCGCTGTCTTCGGCGCGTTTGCACCAGGCTTGCAAGTCCAACGCCAATTGTTCGCGGGTGTGGGAAGTGTTAAGCCAAATTTGGCGCAGTTCCTCGCGCATCTGCAGCATCTTGTCTAATGCAGGGTATGCGGCGCGCGTTGCAATCAGGGGTGCAAGGGCCTCAGCTGGCACTTTGTCGCCATCACGGTGAAACCAACGCGATGCCACCTTCAACACATTGGCATCTAACTTGGCATTGGCCACTTCTTGACGAAACACGCTGCGCATTTGGCGGGCATAACCGGCCATCACGGCATAGCGATTGGTGATAAGGGCTTCCAAAGTTTTTTCATCGGCGACGGGGCGAACGTCACCATAGGCCAAAACAGGCGGGGTTTTCTTGACCGTGGCCAAACCAAAAAACTGCAAAATGCAAATGTAGGCCCAGCCCAAATCAAACTCATAAGGTTTGACCGACAACTTGGCAGAGGTGGGATAGGTATGGTGATTGTTGTGCAGCTCTTCGCCGCCAATCAAAATGCCCCAGGGCGAGATGTTGGTGCTGGCGTCGTGCGCTTCAAAATTACGATAGCCCCAGTAGTGGGCAGCGCCATTGATGATGCCCGCTGCCGTAATGGGAATCCAAGCCATCTGAACAGCCCAAACCGTGAGGCCCAAAGCACCAAACAATGTGACGTCAATGATGAGCATGAGGGCCACGCCTTGCCAAGAAAAGCGCGTGTACAAATTGCGCTCGATCCAGTCGTCGGGCGTGCCGTGGCCATATCGGGCCATGGTTTCTTTGTTTTTTGACTCGTTGCGATACAACTCCGCACCTCTGAACAACACCGTTTTGATGCCGTGCACATGCGGGCTGTGGGGGTCTTCGGCCTGCTCGCATTTGGCGTGATGTTTACGGTGAATGGACGCCCACTCTTTGGTCACTTGACCTGTGGTGAGCCACAACCAGAATCGGAAGAAATGCGACACGCTAGGATGCAAGTCCAAGGCTCTGTGGGCTTGATGACGGTGCAAGAAAATGGTGACACTGGCAATGGTGATGTGCGTCAGGCCCAAAATGACAAAAAAGATTTGCCATCCAGAAAAACCGAGCAAGCCATTGGCCAACCAGTCGATCACCGCATCAAACACAACAGAATCGAAAATAAACATTCATTGACTTTCAGAGAGGGTTGCCAAAGTAGGCAATCTATCGATTTTAAGATTTTCAGACTGAAATTGACAGAAAATTCAGCAAAGTTTGCGAAAAGCTAATTCTTTTGAATTCATTTTCGAACCCAGATGGCCGCAAAAAACCCGTCTGTGCCATGCCGGTGTGGCCAAAGGCGTAAATAGTTTCCGGAACACAATCTGTCGGCTTGGGCTATTTTGAGACGCGTCAATTCTTCCATCACGGGCAATGCCACAAAATCCGAATGCGCTTGCGTGAAGGCATTGGCAATGTCTTCATTTTCTTGGGGCAGCAGACTGCAAGTGGCATAGACCAAGCGCCCACCCGACTTCAACAGGCGCGAAGCACTCTCCAAAATGGCGGTTTGGGTGGTGGCCACTTCGGCAATGCCTTCGGGCTTTTGGCGCCACTTCAAATCGGGGTTGCGACGCAAGGTGCCCAAGCCGGTACAAGGCGCATCAACCAACACACGGTCAATCTTGCCCGCCAAACGCTTGACACGGTCATCGCGCTCGTGGGCAATGGCGGCAGGGTGAACATTGGACAGCTGGCTGCGGGCCAAACGAGGCTTTAAAGCATCTAAGCGGTGGCCGCTGGTATCAAGGGCATAGAGACGACCGGTGTTGCGCATGGCCGCACCAATGGCCAAGGTTTTGCCACCAGCACCGGCACAAAAATCGACCACCATCTCACCGCGGTGCGCATCGAGCAACAGCGCCAGCAATTGCGAGCCTTCGTCTTGAACTTCAACCGCGCCTCTTTCAAACGCTTTGACCTTGGCAAGTGAGGGCTTGCCTTGAATGCGCACCCCCCAAGGCGAATAAGGTGTGGTCTCACACACAATGCCCGCAGCGTTCAATTCTTTTAAAACTTCGGCGCGCTTTTCGTTCAAATCATTGACCCGCAAGTCGAGCGTTCCGGGCTGCTGCAAGCTCTCGGCCAAGGCCTCAAACTCATCGCCCAATTGAACTTTCAAGGGCTGCGCCAGCCAATCGGGCAAGTTGTGAATGTGTTGCGACATGAGGTCGGCAGGGCCGATGCTGTCGCACATGTCGAGCCAAGATTTTTCGGTGTCATTGAGCGCACTCTTCACGAAATCCCGAGGGCCGGCAAATCCCAAGATGGCCAAACGCCTTTCCTTGGCCCCACTGCCAGATCGGGCCATGTGCTCAAACAAAAGTTTTTTTCGCAAGACTTGAAATACGGTCTCGGACAAGGTGGCGCGCTCTCGCGGGCCTAAGTTGCGATGGTCTCTGAAAAAACGTGACACCACCGCATCGGCAGGGTGGTTAAATTGGAGGGTGAGCCTGACCAATTCGGCGCAGGCGTCTAACAGGGCTTTTGGATGCATAGCCCCTATTGTCCCACCGACACCCATGAATGAAGACCGACATGCAAGAAGAAAACTTACCGCCCCTGATCGTCACACGCCCTGGCTACTATCGACACTACAAAAACTTGTTGTACCAAGTGCTGGGCACCGTGCGCCACAGCGAAACATTGGAACCCATGACCTTGTACAAAGCACTGTATGGAGAAGAAGGTTTGTGGGTGAGGCCAGCCGCCATGTTCAACGAAACAGTTGAAATCAAGGGTGTGGTCCAACCCAGGTTTACTTGGGTGGGCGAGTCGCGGCCGCAGTCTTGAAAAAACCAAGCACTGCTGGCGGGTAGATCAGGTGTTCTTGTGACAGCACTCTGGCCGACAATGACTCGGCGTTGTCTTGCGCCAAAATGGGCACGACCGCTTGAGCCAAGATGGTGCCATGGTCCAACTCTGAGGTCACCTGATGCACCGTGGCGCCTGCAAATTTGCAGCCCGCATGAATTGCGCGTGCATGGGTGTTCAAGCCCGTGAATGCAGGCAACAATGACGGGTGAATGTTGATCAATCGACCTTGGTAGTGCGCCACAAATGACGGCGTCAAAATACGCATGAAGCCGGCCAACACCACCAGGTCGGGTGCATACCGATCGATACACAACATCAGCGCCTGATCAAAAGCCTCTCGCGTTTCAAATTGCAAATGGTCAAGCACATCGGTTTGAATATTTGAGAATTGTGTGTTCTCTTTCAACCACGCCAAGCCCGCCGCATGCGGCTTGTTGCTGATGACAGCCGCCACTTGCACACCCCATTGCTCACGCCAAGCTTCTTGGTGAGCCGCCTGAACAATGGCGGCCATGTTGGAGCCCGTGCCGGAAATCAAAATGACGATGTTTTTCACAAATGCGGTATTTGAAAGATTGGGTTTGGAGATTGAAAGAAGCCAAGCACTACCTAGGATTATCCCTTGCTCGCCCTAGGTGATTCGGGTTTTGTGAGGGCTCAGACAACACATTTCCGCACGGTCGTGCTAAAAACGCAGTTTCCTCAATCAATGGCTTGGACCGGAGACCTGTTTCATGGATTTGGCATTCACACCTGAAGAACTCACATTTCGCGAAGAAATTCGTGCTTGGGTCAAAGAAAATTTACCTGCCGATATTGCCAAAAAAGTGCACAGTGCCATGCGCCTCACGCGTGACGACATGCAGCGTTGGGCCAAAATTTTGGGCAAAAAAGGCTGGCTCGGTTGGGGTTGGCCTCAGCAGTTTGGCGGCCCGGGTTGGACGGCTGTGCAAAAGCATTTGTTTGAAGAAGAATGCGCGCTGGCCGGAGCCCCTCGTGTCGTGCCCTTTGGCCCCGTCATGGTGGCCCCTGTCATCATGGCCTTTGGCAATGCAGCGCAACAACAACGTTTCTTGCCGGGCATTGCCAGCGGCGAAGTTTGGTGGAGCCAAGGCTACAGCGAGCCAGGCTCTGGCTCCGACTTGGCCTCGCTGAAAACACGTGCCGAGCGTGTGGGCGACAAGTACATTGTCAATGGCCAAAAAACTTGGACCACCTTGGGGCAATATGGCGAATGGATCTTTTGCTTGGTGCGAACCAGCAATGAAGGCAAGCCTCAAACCGGCATCTCCTTCTTGCTGATTGACATGAAGTCGCCCGGCATCACGGTACGCCCCATCAAATTACTGGATGGCGAATGCGAAGTGAACGAGGTCTGGTTTGACAACGTCGAAGTGCCCGCAGAAAACCTGATAGGCGAAGAAAACAAGGGCTGGAATTACGCCAAGCATTTGTTGGCCCACGAGCGCACCAACATTGCCGACGTCAATCGCGCCAAACGTGAACTTGAGCGCCTCAAACGCATTGCCAAAACAGAAGGGGTGTATGACGACATGCGCTTTCGCGATGAGATCGCCAAACTCGAGGTGGACATTGTGGCTTTGGAAATGTTGGTGCTGCGTGTGCTGTCAGCCGAGAAATCGGGCAAGAACTCTTTGGACATTGCCGGCCTCTTGAAAATCAGGGGCAGCGAGATTCAACAGCGCTACGCCGAGCTCATGATGTTGGCGGCAGGCCCTTACAGCTTGCCCTTCATTTTTGAAGCCATGGATGCAGGATGGCAAGGTGACTTTCCGGGTCATGAAGTGGCCAACGCCCCTTTGGCCGCCAACTATTTCAACTTGCGAAAAACCACCATTTACGGCGGTAGCAACGAAGTTCAGCGCAACATCGTGGCGCAAACCGTTCTGGGTTAAATCAATTTAACCCACCAGAACAGCACAAGGACACATCATGGATTTCGATTTCTCAGACGAACAAGAACAGCTGCGCGATGCCGTACGCAAATGGGTGGACAAGGGTTATACCTTTGAGCGCCGCCGCGATATTACACATGCGGGCGGCTTTGACCGCACGGCCTACACCGAGCTGGCCGAGCTGGGCCTTTGCGGCTTGTATGTGAGCGAAGACCATGGCGGCATGGGCATGGGGCCCGTGGAGGGCATGGTGGTGATGGAAGAGTTGGGACGCGGCATGGTGATCGAGCCCATTCAACAAGCGCTGATTGCAGGTGCTGTTTTGGAAGGCTATGCACCCAATGCACTCAAAGCCGAATGGCTGCCCCAAATTGCGGGTGGCGAGGCCATGGTGGTGTTGGCACATCAAGAACGCAAAGCACGTTACAAGCTCAGCCATTGCGATGCACAAGCCCATCAACAAAATGGTCAGTGGACCATCACCGGCACCAAGAGCGTGGTGGCTGCAGGCGACCAAGCAGACGCATTTTTGGTACCCGCCATGGCCGATGGCCAAGTGGCTTTGTTCTTCGTCTCCAAAGGGAGTCAAGGCGTCAGCAGTTCAGGGTATGTCACGCAAGATGGCGCCCGCGCAGCCGAGTTGACACTCCATCAAACCCCCGCCAGCTTGGTCACCTTAGACGGGTTGACCGCATTGAATCATGCGGTGGACATTGGCATCGCCTGTGTCTGCGCAGAAGCAGTGGGCGTGATGGACAAAACGCTGGCCATCACCGTGGACTACATGAACACTCGCAAACAGTTCAACACCACCATCGCCTCGTTCCAAGCTCTGCGTCACCGCGTGGCCGACATGAAAATGCAATTGGAGTTGGGCCGTTCCATGAGTTATTACGCCAGTCTGAAATTGAACGCTCCTGCCCCAGAGCGTCATCAGGCCATGGCCCGAGCCAAGTACCAGTTGGGCACTTCCATGCGGTTTGTGGGCCAGCAAGCCGTTCAATTGCATGGCGGCATTGGCGTGACAGACGAGTACATCGTGAGTCACTATTTCAAGAAATTAACTCAGCTTGAAATGACCTTTGGCGATAGCTTGCACCACTTAGGTCAAGTCTCAGACAGCATGCAGGATAGCGCTGGGGTGTTTGCTTAACGTCACTCTAATGTCTTTTAGCGGGCATCCGGAGTGGGTGCTCAGGGCGGCGGCGGGGTAGGGGCTTGAGACTCATCTTCGCTGCGCTCAGAACTTCGCTTCAACCCCCTACCCCACCACCACCCTGAGCACCCACTTCGGATGCAGAGTTCTACAAAATCAGGCGGGAATTTTGCGGTACATGCGCCAATAAGAAATCCATTTGGTCGGCCAAAATACGACGGTTGCGCAAAATAAAATCTTCCCACAAGCTGGGTACGTAGGGCGTGAACAGCAAAGGCATGCCGGCTTGCTCAGGTGTGCGACTGCTTTTGCGGTGATTGCACGATCGGCAAGCCGTGACCACATTCATCCAAGTGTCCACCCCATTTTGGGCAAAGGGCACAATGTGCTCGCGCGTGAGTTCGGTTTCAGGGAAACGGTGACCGCAATAGGCGCACACATTGCGATCACGGATAAAAAGCTTGCTGTTGGTAAGGCCAGGTCGAAGCTCGAAGGGGTTGATGCCGTGAACCCCGCGGGTGCCTATGATGCTGTTGACATGAATGACTGACTGCTCACCAGTGATGGCGTTATGGCCACCCCTGAACACTGCGATCTCTTGGCCAGCCTCCCATCTCACGTCTTCGGCCGCGTAATGGACAACGGCTTGCTCCAACGAAATCCAAGATTGCGGGAGCCCTTGGGCTGACAATTTCAAGACCTTCACAAGCGCCTCCATCAAACGGTAAAACCATGACACGAAACGAAAACAGGCCAGTCCAGCTGGTCGGTCACAATATACCCTGTATTGACTTCAGAAATTTGACAGGCAAAGCATGAAGGTTTTTCGCGGATTCAAGCGCTCCCAGAGCGCGCAGCAGATTCTCCCTCAGTGCGCTCTCACCATTGGTAATTTTGATGGCGTGCACCGAGGTCATCAGGCCATGCTGGCCCTCTTGAAAAACGAAGCTGCAAACCGCGGCGTGCCCAGTTGCGTCTTGAGCTTTGAGCCGCATCCTCGAGATTTTTTCGCCAAGGTTCACCAACAGCCCAATTTGGCACCCGCTCGCATTGCCACATTGAGAGACAAACTGTTGGAGCTAGAGCGTTGCGGCATCGACCAAGTGGTGGTACTGCCCTTTGATGAGCGCTTGGCCCGTCAGACGCCCGAAGACTTCATTGAATCCGTGTTGGTCAAGGGCTTGGGGGTGAAATACTTGTTGGTGGGTGACGATTTTCGCTTTGGCGCAAAACGCTCAGGCGACTATGCCATGCTCGATGCGGCTGGTCAGCAACACGGTTTTGATGTCGCCCGCATGAACAGCTATGAGGTCCATGGCCTCAGAGTTTCAAGTTCGGCCGTCAGGGAAGCTTTGGTTCAGGGTGACATGGAAGGTGTGGCTCGTCTGCTGGGGCGCCCCTATAGCATCAGTGGCCATGTGGTTCATGGTCGCAAGTTGGGCCGGGCTTTGGGTGCCACGTCACAAACTGCAGAAGATGGTTTCAGAACCCTTAATTTACGGTTCAGCCATTGGAAGCCTGCTGCCAGTGGCATCTTTACGGTGGCGGTGCACGGCCTTTGCAATGAACCCTTGCCAGGCGTGGCCAACTTAGGCGTTCGACCCTCTTTAGACCCTCATGATGTGAACGGGGGCCGTGTGCTTTTAGAAACCCATTGCCTTGACTGGCCCAGCCACCTGGGGCCCGAAGGGGGCTACGGTAAAATCATTCGAGTTGATCTATTGCACAAATTACACGACGAACTCAAGTACGACAGCTTGGAAGCCCTCACCCTGGGCATCGCCAAGGACTGCGATGATGCGCGTGCATTCTTTGCAAACAGATCTGTCACTGGGCCAGTGCCCACCAAATGACGCAAAGCACAATGTCTGAACCCAAAACAAATTACCGCGCTACCCTGAACATGCCCGACACCGCGTTTGCAATGCGCGGCGACCTGCCCAAGCGTGAGCCTGCTTGGACGCAAGCTTGGAGCGACCAAGGGCTGTACAAAAAACTGCGCGCAGCGCGCCAAGGCGCACCCTTGTTTGTGTTGCACGACGGCCCCCCTTATGCCAATGGCAAATTGCACATTGGTCACGCGCTGAACAAAGTTTTAAAAGACATGATCGTCAAGTCCAAGCAATTGGCTGGCTTTGACGCGCAGTACATTCCGGGCTGGGACTGCCACGGCTTGCCCATTGAAAATGCCATTGAAAAATTGCACGGTCGCAAATTGAGCCGTGACGACATGCAGGCCAAAAGCCGCGCCTTTGCGACCGAACAAATCGACCAACAGCGCGAAGACTTCAAACGCTTGGGCGTGCTGGGCGATTGGGAGCGCCCTTATCGCACCATGGACTTTGCCAATGAGGCTGGCGAAATTCGGGCCTTCAAACGCGTGATTGAGCGTGGCTTTGTCTACCGCGGCCTCAAGCCGGTTTACTGGTGCTTCGATTGCGGTTCTTCACTGGCCGAATTTGAAATTGAATACGCCGACAAAAAAAGTGACACCTTGGATGTCGCCTTTGAAGCGGCCGACCCTGCGGCTTTGGCCAAGGCCTTCAACTTGGCTGAACTGCCAGGCCAACCCAAATCTGCCTTTGCCGTCATTTGGACCACCACTGCGTGGACCTTGCCTGCCAACCAGGCTTTGAATGTCAACCCTGAATTGGTGTACGCCTTGGTCAACACCGACAAAGGCCTCTTGGTATTGGCCGAGTCCTTGGTGGAAAAATGCTTAGAGCGCTACAAGCTCGAAGGCCATGTGGTGGCCACCACCACGGGTGCCAAATTGGGTGGCTTGAATTTCAAACATCCTTTGTTCGACGTGCATGAAGGCTACCAACGTTTCTCTCCGGTGTATGTGGCTGAATACGTGAGTGCACAAGACGGCACCGGCATTGTTCACTCATCCCCTGCTTATGGTGTCGATGACTTTAACTCTTGCGTGGCCAATGGCATGGCCTACGACGACATCTTGAACCCCGTTCAAGGCAACGGCAGCTACGCCGAAGACCTGCCACTGTTTGGCGGCATGAACATTTGGAAAGCTTGCCCCCGAATCATTGAAGTGCTGGGCGAAAGCAATCGCCTCATGGCCACTTATGGCATTACCCACAGCTACCCCCATTGCTGGCGTCACAAAACCCCGGTCATCTACCGCGCTGCGGCACAGTGGTTTGTGCGAATGGACGAAGGCACTGGCGTGTTCACCAAAGACAAGGCGGATAAGACTTTGCGTCAGCTGGCGTTGAACGCCATCGACCAAACCCACTTCTATCCCGAGAACGGCAAGACGCGTTTGCGCGACATGATTGCCAACCGCCCTGACTGGTGTATTTCGCGTCAGCGCAGCTGGGGCGTGCCGGTGCCCTTCTTCTTGCACAAAGACTCAGGCGAATTGCATCCCCGCACGATGGAAATCTTGGACCAAGCCGCCAACATTGTGGAAAAAGGCGGCATTGAAGCTTGGAGCCGCGTGACGGCGGAAGAAATTTTGGGCGCCAGCGACGCCCCCAACTACACCAAGAGCACCGACATTTTGGAAGTGTGGTTTGACTCAGGTTCCACCTTCCAACACGTGCTGCGTGGCAGTCACAAAGATGCTTACGACCGCGCACCTTTCCATGACGCCGGCCCCGAAGCCGACCTCTACTTAGAAGGCCACGATCAACACCGCGGCTGGTTCCACAGCTCTTTGTTGCTGGGTTGCGCGTTGTACGATCGCGCGCCTTATCGCGGTTTGCTCACCCACGGTTTTGCCACCGATGGCCAAGGCCGCAAGATGAGCAAAAGCTTGGGCAACGTCATGGCGCCGCAAGAGATCAGCGACAAGATGGGTGCAGAAATTGTGCGCTTGTGGGTGGCCTCCACCGACTACTCGGGTGACCTGAACATCGACGACAAAATCTTGGCGCGTGTGGTCGATGCTTATCGCCGTATTCGCAACACTTTGCGTTTCTTGTTGGCCAACGTCAGCGACTTCGACCCCGCCAAAGATACCGTGGCCGATGCCGATTTGTTAGAGATCGATCGCTTTGCCTTGAGCCGCGCAGCCCAGTTGCAAGCAGACATCTTGGCGCATTTCAAGGTGTATGAGTTTCATCCAGTGGTGTCCAAATTGCAGATCTACTGCTCCGAAGACTTGGGTGCGTTTTATTTGGACGTCTTGAAAGACCGCCTTTACACCAATGCACCCAAGTCATTGGCTCGTCGCTCTGCGCAAACCGTACTGCACCGAATCACACATGCCATGCTGCGCTTGATGGCACCCTTCTTAAGCTTCACCGCGGAAGAAGCATGGCAAACCTTTGGCAACTCAGAGTCCATCTTCATGGAAACCTTCAGTGACTTGGGCTCGCCCAATGAAGCGCTGCTGGCCAAATGGGCACGCATTCGCGAAATTCGCGATCAGGTGAACAAGGACATTGAAACCTTGCGCGCCGATGGCAAAGTGGGCGCATCTTTGCAAGCTTCCGTCACGCTGCAAGCTGGCCCCGAAGACCACGCCTTGATGGCCAGCCTGAAAGACGATTTGAAGTTTGTCTTCATCACGTCCCAACTCATTTTGGAGCCAGGTCCTGAATTGGTCGCCAAGGTTTCAGTGAGTGAAGACATCAAGTGCGAGCGTTGCTGGCACTATGCGCCTGATGTAGGTGCCAACCCCGCACACCCCACCCTCTGCGCTCGTTGCAACAGCAACTTGCATGGTGCGGGTGAAACCCGTTTGTTTGCCTGAACACAATGGCGCGCAACAAAACGGCTTTCAGTTCGGGCTCTGGCGTCTGGCTCTGGTTGGGGCTGGCGCTGGTCACCATCCTGATAGACCAGCTCACCAAGATCGCCATCGTGGGCTCGTTTCAGTTGGGAGAGGGCTTGCCCATCACGTCATTTTTTAACCTGGTCCGCGTTCACAACCCGGGCGCAGCGTTTTCTTTCTTGGCCGATGCCGGTGGTTGGCAGCGCTGGTTTTTCACGGGCTTGGGGTTTGTAGCGGCCGTGGTGATGGTTTATTTGCTTCGCATGCACCATGGCCAAAGCTTGTTTTGCTTGGCCTTGTCTTTGTTATTGGGCGGCGCTGTTGGCAATGTGATCGACCGCCTGTTGTACAGCCACGTCATAGATTTTCTAGATTTCTACTACGGCACATGGCACTTTCCGGCATTCAACGTGGCCGACAGTGCCATCACGCTGGGCGCAGGCTTGCTTGTCTTAGATGAGCTGTTGCGCGTTAGGCGGGGCCGATAAAAAAAGCACCCGCAGGTGCCTTTTTGAAACACTGTGCCCCCTCACAAAGTGAGGATGGTGCAACCGGTGGTTTGACGCGCTTCCAACGCACGGTGTGCTTCTTGCACTTGGGCCAAGGGGAATGTTTGGTCGATGTGAATTTTCACCTTGCCGCTTTGCACCACCGCAAACAAATCGTCGGCCATGGCTTGCGTGCTTTCGCGGGTGGTAATGTGGCTGAACAGCGTTTGACGCGTGACATACAAAGAGCCTTTCACACCCAAGATGCCCGGTGCAAAAGGCGCAACTGCTCCCGATGAATTGCCAAAGGTGGCCATCAAGCCAAAGGGGCGCAAGCAGTCGAGTGATTTGTCCCAGGTGTCTTTGCCCACCGAGTCATAGACCACTTTCAAGCCTTTACCGCCTGTGATTTCTTTCACACGCGTCAAGAAGTCGTCGGTGCTGTAGTTGATGCAATGCTCGGCGCCATTGGCCATGGCCAGTTGGCACTTGGCATCAGAACCGGCCGTCCCAATCATGCTGAAGCCCAATGCTTTACCCCATTGGCAAGCAATGAGGCCTACACCGCCAGCGGCCGCATGAAACAACACATGATCGCCAGCTTGAAGGCCTTCAACAGGGCGAGTTTTCATGAGCAGGTATTGGGCCGTCAAGCCTTTCAGCATCATGGCCGCACCGGTTTCAAACGAGATGTCGTCGGGCAGTTTGCAAACGCACTTGGCGGGCATCACACGCTCCTCGCAATAACTGCCTGGGGGTTGACTGGCATAGGCGGCGCGATCACCTACCTTAAGGTGCGTGACCCCCTCGCCCACGGCTTCCACAATGCCGGAGGCCTCCATGCCCAGCTTCAGGGGCAAGGGCAAACTGTACAAACCACTGCGCTGGTACACATCGATGAAATTCAAGCCAATGGCTTTGTGACGAATGCGAATTTCACCAGGGCCAGGTTGGCCCACGGTCACGTCCACCATTTTGAGTTGTTCTGGACCACCGGTTTGGTCGATTTGAATGGCTAAGCTCATGCGAGTCTCCTTGAAAAAATAGGTTGTGTGAATTGGCGCCTCCACCAACATCACATCGACCGCTACTTTGCCATGAATTGAATGTTCCTGCTTGAGCGAAATCGGCCTCAGAAGCCGTTAAAGTCTCTGGCATGACAGAAAAACTCTCACTGCGTACCGCCTTGCTGCTGACGGTTCCGCCACTGCTGTGGGCTGGCAATGCCGTCGTGGGCCGGCTGGTCAGCGACATGGTGCCGCCTATCACGCTCAATTTTTTGCGCTGGCTCATTGCATTTTTCATTTTGCTGCCTTTGGCAGGACACCTGCTCAAACCCAGCAGCCTCTTGTGGGCTTCTTGGCGGCGTTTTGCGGTCTTGAGTTTGTTGGGCGTGGGTTGTTACAACGCACTTCAATATTTGGCATTGCAAACCTCCACGCCGCTCAACGTGACCTTGGTGGCCGCCAGCTCGCCGGTGTTCATGTTGGCCATCGGTTCTGTGTTTTTTAAAACACCTGTGATGCGAGCTCAGTGGATGGGCGCCTTCATGTCCATTGCCGGTGTGCTGGTGGTGTTGTCACGCGGCAATTGGCAGCAGCTCATGGCGGTGAGTTTTGTGGTGGGCGATATTTATATATTGTTGGCCACTGCCTGCTGGGCTCTTTACAGCTGGCTCTTGAGCCAACGTGATGAGCCGCCCGAAATCAGGAACCACTGGGCCGCTTTTCTCATGGCCCAAATCATTTTTGGTTTAGGCTGGGCGGGCATGTTCGCGGGCGCCGAATGGGCTCTGACCGATGCCCACATGGTGTGGGGTCCGCCTCTTTATGCAGCCTTGGCATTTGTGGCTGTGGGGCCCGCCATTTTGGCCTACCGTTGCTGGGGTTTGGGCGTGCAAATTGCTGGTCCGACAGTGGCCGGTTTTTTCTCCAACCTCACGCCACTGTTTGCGGCCATCATGTCCAGCGTTTTTGTCGGTGAATTGCCACAGCTTTATCACGCTTTAGCCTTTGCCTTCATTGTGGGCGGCATTGTGGTGTCTAGCCGTCGCCGCCCTTCATGAAAGGCGCTGGGTTTCAGTAGGTACCTGGGTAGGCGCCGCCATCGGTCAACAAATTTTGACCCGTGATGTACGACGCTTGTTGGCTGCAAATGAAGGCACACAAAGCGCCAAACTCTTGCGGTGTGCCATAGCGTCCTGCGGGCACCATTCCCTGCTGTTGCGCCCTGATTTCAGCTACCGTTTTGCCGGTTTTTTGCGCTGTAGCCTCTACGGTGGTGCGAATGCGATCGGTGTCAAACTTGCCAGGCAAGATGTTATTGATGGTGACACCTTGTGCTGCAATTTTGGTTCGCGCCACGCCCGCTACAAAACCCGTCAGGCCACTGCGCGCGCCGTTCGACAAGCCCAAAATATCGATGGGCGATTTGACAGAGCTAGAAGTGATGTTAACGATGCGGCCAAAGCCGCGCGCGGCCATGCCATCGACTGTGGCTTTGATCAATTCAATGGGCGTGAGCATGTTGGCATCGACTGCCTTGATCCAGGCTTCCCGATCCCAATTGCGGAAGTCGCCAGGCGGCGGGCCGCCTGCGTTGGTGACCACAATGTCGAAGTCTTTGCCGGGTCCGCCGGGTGCTGAAAACAAAGCGGCTCGCCCTGCTTCCGTGGTGATGTCGGCGGCCACGCCAATCAGGGTCACTTCGGGTGCCTCTTTTTGCAAATCTGCAATGCTTTGATTTAAAACTTCGGCGCCTCGGGCCACCATCACCACGTTGACGCCTTCCAACGCCAAGGCACGTGCACAGCCCCAGCCCAAGCCCTTGCTAGCACCGCCTACCAATGCCCATTTACCTTTGATGCCTAAATCCATGTTGAGTCCTATGATTCGAGTTTAAAAGCCAAGGGCTTGTCCGTCCCGACGTGGATCGGATGCCGCCATGTAACCTTGCACTTTGGGGTCGCCCATGCGCCAAATAAATTGACCCGCACCAAAGTCTTGGTAAGAGTCGTTGATCACTTCCAACTTGTGACCTAAATCATTCAAGCCCTGCACCGTGTGCTTGTCCATGTTGGCTTCAGCGTTGATGGACAGGCCTTCGTTATAGCGCCAGCGCGGTGCATCACAAGCCGCTTGGGGGTTTTGATCGTAGTCCAGCATGCGCACCAAGGTTTGCATGTGACCTTGCGGTTGCATGTTGCCCCCCATCACGCCATAGCTCATGACAGGCTGACCGTTTTGCGTGAGGAATGCGGGAATGATGGTTTGGAAAGGCCGCTTGCCAGGGGCCACCAAATTGGCGGGGTTCAAGCCCTTCAAATCGGTGCTGAAACCAAAGCCACGGTTTTGCAAACTGATGCCATACGAGGGTTCCACCACACCCGAACCAAAGCCCATGTAATTGCTTTGAATGAAGCTGACCATCATGCCGTTTTCATCGGCGGCCGTCAGGTAAATGGTGCCGCCCTTCACAGGATTGCCCGCCTTAAAGTCTTGCGCCTTTTTCATGTCAATCAAGTTGGCACGGCTTTTCAAATAAGCAGGGTCTAGCATTTGGGCGGGCGTCACTTCCATGTGCTGAGGGTCGGCCACATAGCGGTACACATCGGCAAAGGCCAGCTTCATGGCTTCAATTTGCAAATGCTGAGAATCGATGCCATCCACCTTCATGCTGGCGATGTCAAAGTTTTCCAAGATACCCAGAGCGATCAGGGCGGCAATGCCTTGGCCATTGGGCGGTATTTCGTGCAGGGTGTAGCCGCGGTAATTTTGGGCGATGGGCTCAACCCATTCGGGGCGGAACTGCGCCAAGTCTTGCAGCGTCATGGCACCGCCATGTTGGCCAGAAAATTTCACCAAGGCTTCGGCAATCTCACCCTCATAAAAAGCGCGACCTTTGGTTTCGGCGATGGCACGCAAACCGCGGGCGGCCGCTTTGAACTGAAACAACTCTCCCACATTCGGGGCACGGCCCCAAGGCAAAAAGCCTTCGGCAAAGCCTGGCAAAGATTGCAAGAGCGGCGTGGCCGCGGCCCATTTTTGCTGGACCACGACAGGCATCAGGTAGCCGCGCTCAGCAATTTCAATGGCGGGCTCCATCAAATCGGCAAAGGGCAATTTGCCAAATCGCTCGCTCATGGCGGCCCATGCACCCACCGCGCCAGGCACCGTGACGGAATCCCAGCCACGTTTGGGTGGGTTGGCGGCGTCATTGCCATACTTGTTGTGAAAATACTCAGGTGTCCATGCCTGTGGCGCAGGGCCCGAGGCGTTCAGGCCATGCAACTTCTGGCCATCCCACAAAATGCAAAAAGCGTCCGAGCCCAAACCGTTGCTCACTGGCTCAGTGATGGTCATGGCGGCCGCTGCGGCAATGGCGGCATCCACCGCGTTGCCGCCCTTCAACATCATGCGCAAACCCGCTTGCGCAGCCAAGGGGTGCGAGGTCGACACCATGTTGCGGGCAAACACAGGCAATCGTGTTGACGTATAGGGCGTGCTGAAATCAAATTTCATAATGACTTTGAAAAAAAAGGCACCCGAGGGTGCCGTTTTGGAGTTTGCGCTAGCGCATCATTCTTCGACGAAGGCCTCTTCGCGCTTGGACTTCACGGCTGGCAAAAGCACCACAACCAACATCACAGCAGCAACGGCCAACAGGCTGGCAGACAAGCCACGTGTGACAAACACAGACCAATCACCGCGTGACAGCAGCAAAGCACGGCGCAAGTTCTCTTCCATCATGGGGCCCAAGATAAAGCCGAGCAACAAAGGTGCAGGCTCTACGCTCAATTTAGCCCAAATGTAACCCACCACACCAAAGGCACCCACCAACCAAATGTCGAAGGTGTTGTTGTTGGTGGAATACACGCCGATGGCACAGAACAGCACAATGGCTGGGAACAACCAACGATAGGGCACCGTCAGCAACTTGATCCACATGCCAATGAGTGGCAAGTTCAAGATGACCAACATCAGGTTGCCAATCCACATAGACGCAATCAAGCCCCAGAACAACTCAGGGTTGCTGGTCATCACTTGAGGGCCAGGCTGAATGTTGTGAATGGTCATGGCTCCCACCATCAAAGCCATCACAGCGTTGGGAGGAATACCCAAGGTGAGCAATGGAATGAAGGAGGTTTGCGCACCCGCATTGTTGGCAGACTCGGGGGCAGCCACACCGCGAATGTTGCCTTGGCCGAAGGGAACTTCACCAGGACGCAACTTGGTTTTCTTCTCGATGGTGTAAGCCGCAAACGCTGCCAACAACGCACCGCCACCTGGCAAGATGCCCAGAATACAACCAATGGCGGTGCCGCGAAGCACTGCAGGGGTCATGTTCTTGAAGTCTTCTTTGGTGGGAAACAAACCCGTCACCTTGCCTAAGAAAACTTCACGCTGGTCTTCGGGTTGAGCCAAATTGGTAATGATCTCGCCATAACCAAACACACCCATGGCAATCACAATAAAGCCAATACCGTCTGTGAGTTCGGGAATGTCGAAGCTGAAACGGGCCACGCCAGAGTTGACGTCGGTACCGACCAAGCCAAGCAGCAAGCCGAGCACAATCATTGCAACGGCTTTGAGCAATGAGCCCGAGGCCAACACGACAGCGCCAATCAAACCCAAAATCATGAGCGAGAAATATTCAGCAGGGCCGAACTTGAAGGCCACTTCTGTCAAGGGCACCGCAAAGGCCGCCAAGATCAAAGTGCCCACGCAACCTGCGAAGAATGAACCCAAACCCGCCGCCGCCAAAGCAGGACCTGCACGACCTTTGCGCGCCATCTGGTAACCGTCAATGACCGTGACCACAGAGGACGACTCGCCAGGCAGGTTGACCAAAATGGCAGTTGTAGAACCACCGTATTGGGCGCCGTAATAAATACCGGCCAACATGATCAAAGCCGCAATTGGCGGCAATGCATAAGTTGCAGGCAAGAGCATGGCAATGGTGGCCACAGGGCCAATGCCAGGCAGCACACCAATGAGGGTGCCCAGCAAGCAACCGATGAAAGCGTAAATCAGATTTTGGAAGGTGAATGCAACACCAAAACCAAGCGCCAAGTTGTCAAATAGTTCCATTTATAAACTCCTTAGCCGCTGATGAAAGTAGGCCACACAGGGAACTGCAATTTCAGCAGCAAGATGAAAGCGGCATAGCTCATGACCGACAAAATAGCGCTCAAGACAACCGTTTCTTTGAAATTGAATTCGTCACCGGCCATGCTGCACACAATGGTGGTGCCAAAAATAGCTGCAATCAAACCCATGGCTGGCAGTCCGAAGGCTGGCAAGCCGCCCAACAACACACCAAACAACAGGTTGCCGGCAATGATGAAGACAAGGGGCTTCCATGCAAAGGCACCAACAGGCTCGCCGTCGGGCGTTTCAACCACGAAAGATTTGAACAAAATCGCGGCACCCAAAAGCGCCAAGACCACGCCCAAGAGCAAGGGAAAATAACCAGGGCCCATGCGGGCACCCGTACCGATGTTGTAACTCATTGATCCGTATGCAAATGAAGCACCAATCACGGTGAACATCAGACCGGAGAAAAAGTCTTTTTGACTTTTGATTTTCACAGGAACACTCCTCCAAAAAGTTTGGGATGGCGGATTGTGTGCCCAAACTACGCGCCCATGCATGTGGGTTTCACCTACAGGCCACAGAATGAGTGCTGATGAATATGGGTAAACCCTAGTTACCAGTCGTATTTGACCAAGCTTTAGGTCACCAAGGGCTTGAACACCTTCAGCCACTTGGTCGCGGGCAAGCCAAATCTGTTTTCCACCAACTCGGCTTTTGTCTTGAGCACCTCGCGTTGGGGGCGGCTGGCTAGGCGCTGCGCCATGACCACCGTGTTGCCCTCTCGTGTGGGCTTGAAGGCCCAAATTGCGTCTTCCCCGAAGGCCTCGGCCATTTTGGCCACGCTTTGCTCATAGCTGGTCGATCGGCCAAACAAGTTCACGGTCATGGTGCCTTCATCCGACAGCAAGGCACGGCAGTGTTTGTAAAAGTCGACACTGTCTAGCACGGGCGCTGCGGCCTCATGATCGTACAAGTCGACGTGCAATACATCCACGTTGCCCAGCCATTCTTTGCTCTGTATTTCTTTGGCGGCATCGGCAATGATCACGCGCATGCGCGGGCCATCTTCGGGCAGCTTGAACCACCCCCGACATGCATGCACAACGCCCGGGTTGAGTTCAATGGCCGTGCAAGTCCAACGCATTTTTTTGAAACAAAACTTGGTGAGGCTGGCCGCGCCCAAACCCAATTGCATGGCATGACGGCCCGCAACGGATGTGCTTGGGATGAACAACAAACCCACCATCATGCGCTGGATGTATTCCAGGTCAAGTTCAAACGGCTCTTTGATTTTCATGGCGCCTTGAATCCAAGGGGTGCCTAAATGCAAATACCGAGTTTCTCCATCTTCAGAAAAATTCACTTCAGGCAGTTGTGGCAGTTCAATCGTCTTGGAGGATTTGGAAGTCATGCGGATTGAAAATGTTGAAGCTGAGGCAAAACACGCAGGGTATTTTGAACGGTGGTGTACGCCAATTCAGCCAACGGTACACCTCGCAGACTGGCCATGCATTGTGCAATGCGCGGCAACTGACTGGGCTCATTGCGATTTTGAAGGGGGCTGGATTGCGCCACGCCCTGAGAGATAAGCTGATCTGCTGTTTGCTGCAATTTGGTACGGTACAACCAATGCGGCGGTATGTCGGGCGCATCGGTTTCCAACACCAAGGCAGACAAAGGCAACTCGGTGGCCAAACGCCTTAATTGCAAAGCACGCTCAAAAGTCATGGCACCGCCAAAGCCCAAAGCAAAGCCCAAATCAATGAAGGCATTGGCTTGTTGAAAGCTGCCATTGAAGGCATGCGCTATGCCGCCCTGCACTTGAAAGCGCCTGAGGCCCCGCAACAATTCATCGGCAGATTTGCGAACGTGCATGATGACGGGCAGTTTGAATTTGTGCGCCAACTTCAGTTGAGCGTGATAAAAATAAACTTGCTTTTCGCGCATGGCCGGCAGGCACAAATGCGGCACAAAAAAGTCCAAACCTATTTCTCCCACGGCCACCAATCGGGGATCCTCAATTTGACCATCAGGTTTGCATTGAAGTGCCCGTTCAATGCTTTTCTCCAAAATGTGCAAATCACTCTCTTGTGCTTGCGGCACAAACAAAGGATGAATACCCAAAGCATAGGCTTGGTCAAACTGATGAGCCAACTTTTGCAAGGCTGAAAAGTCTTTGGCTTGAACAGCCGGCATCACGCACCAATTGACACCCTCGGTTTGCGCCCTTTGCAATACCGATTCACGGTCTGCCAAAAACTCTGGCGCATCCAAATGGCAATGGCTGTCTATCCATTGCAGCATCATGTTTGCAGTATGCCCTTGTCTAACTTCATGACGCGGCTGCAGCGCGCAGCCAATTGCGGGTCGTGCGTGACCACCACAAAGGCGGTGCCTTGTTGCTTGGCTGTGTTCAGCATGAGGTCAAACACACTTTCGGCGGTACCTCGGTCTAAATTGCCTGTGGGTTCATCGGCCAACACACAAGCCGGCTGGGTGGCCATGGCCCGCGCTATGGCCACACGCTGACGTTCGCCACCCGAGAGTTCTGCGGGTCGGTGCTCAGCCCGAGTTTCTAGACCTACCAATTGCAACCAGTGCTGCGCAATGTGCTGCGCTGCTTCGCGCGATTGGCGGCGGATCCAGAGCGGCATGGCCACGTTTTCCAGCGCCGTAAATTCAGGCAGCAAATGATGAAACTGGTACACAAAACCCAGCAATTGATTGCGCCTGGCACCCTGCTCAGCCGCCGAATATTGAGACCAGTCTTGACCCTGCAACAAGACCTGCCCTTGCGTGGGCCTGTCCAGCCCACCCATGAGGTGCATCAGGGTGCTTTTGCCAGAGCCCGAGGCACCCACAATGGCCACAGTTTCGCCGGCCTCCACCGTCAGGTCGATGCCTTTCAAAACCGTAACATCCAAGCCCCCCTCTGCAAAACGCTTGTTGAGGCCGCGAACTTCCAGCACCGGCTTACTCATAACGCAAGGCCTCCGCAGGGTTGACTTGGCTGGCGTGCCAGCTGGGGTACAGCGTGGCCACAAAAGCCAACAGCAAGGAAATCAGGGTGACAGGCAAGATGTCAGACAGTTGCGGGTCGCTGGGCATGCGGCTGATGAGGTAAATGTCTTTGGGCAAAAAACTGGCATGGAAAAATGCTTCCAAGGCCGGCACAATCACATCGATGTTGAAGGCTATCAACAAGCCCAACAACAGCCCGCCCAAAGTGCCTATGACGCCCACCAAAGCACCTTGCACCATGAAGATGCCCATGATGCTTTTGGGGCTGGCGCCCAAGGTCCGCAAGATGGCAATGTCGGCTCGTTTGTCAGTGACGGACATGACCAAAGTGCTGACCAAATTGAAAGCGGCCACCGCCACAATGAGCGTGAGAATGATGAACATCATTCTTTTTTCAACTTGAACCGCGGCAAACCATGTGCGGTTTTGCTGTGTCCAGTCGCGCATCATCATGCCAGCGGGCAAGTTGGGGGCCATTTGTTTGACAACCGCCCGCGCCTCATGCAAATCTTTGATTTTCAAACGAATGCCTGTGGGCCCTTCCAAGCGAAATATCTTGGCAGCATCCTCCATGTGCAACATGACCAGTGCAGAATCAAATTCATAGTGCCCCGAGTTGAAGACGCCCACCAACTGCAGTTGCTTTAAACGAGGCAAGACGCCAGCCGGCGTGACTTGCCCGTTGGGTGCAATGAGGGTGACAGGATCGCCTATGCGCAGGCCCAATTGGCGGGCCAAATCGAGGCCCAAGACCACTCCAAACTGGCCAGGCACCAAGGCAGAAATACCTGGCAAGTTTGTGTGTTTTTGCAATGCATCGCCTGCATTAAGGTCGACCACGCTGGGTTCAAGTGCTGGATCAATGCCACGCACCAAGACGCCCTTCATGTCCTCACCTCGGGCCAACAAAGCCTGCGCTGAAATAAAAGGCGCAGCGCCCAAAACCTCAGGGGATTGTTGCACTTGGTGCAAAGTGTCTTTCAAATTGACCAGCGCGCCACCATCGGCAGACACAATCTCGATGTGTGACACGACACTCAGCATGCGGTCGCGGACTTCTTTTTGAAACCCATTCATGACCGACAGCACAATGATCAAGGCCGCCACACCCAGGCCAATGCCCAACATGGAAACTCCGGAGATGAACGAAATAAAACCATTGCGACGCGTGGCTCGACCTGCGCGGGTGTAGCGCCAGCCCAAAACCAACTCGTATGGCATTTCAAATTTCATCCACGACTTTCATACAATTCTTCCATTCAAACACGCTGCTTCACAGAATCATTCAAAGCGGCCAAGGCCGACCCCTTAAGTGGAGATTGTGTCATCCCTGACAATACAGCCATGAACGCCGTTTTAACCCTGCCCGCCAACGCCATGGCTCAGCCATCGCACCATGCTGTCATTGCCTATGCCAGCCCATCGGCAGAAGTTTTGCAAGAAACCACATCCGCATTGTATTTGCCCCACTTGCAAAAATTATTGGCCAACTTAACTTGTGTGGCGCAAAGCAACTTGTCGGCCGAATCAGGCCCCGGCCATTCGGACGTCCTGATGCCCCATGAAAGTTGCTTTAGCGCATGGGGGCTGTCACCCGATTGGGGTAAAAGTGCCTGTATCACCCCTTGCCACTGGCAAGTGGGCATGAACGAAGTGGTCATGCTCAACCCGTCTGAGACAGGACTCACCGAAGCAGAGTCACGCGCATTGCTCAAAGCCTTTCAGCCTTACTTTGAAGAAGACGGTTTGCACGCGACTTATGAAAGCCCCTTGCGCTGGCGCGCGACAAGTGCACTTTTCAAGGACCTGCCTTTGGCCAGCCTCGATCGGGTCATTGGCAACAACGTCAACGCATGGATGCCCAACGCGACACATCCCGTCCAATCACGCCAATTGCAGCGCTTGCAAAGTGAAATGCAAATGCTGCTGTACCAGCACCCCGTGAACGACCTGCGTAGCCAACAAGGCAAATGGACCGTCAATTCATTTTGGGTTCACCGCGAAATGAATCAGCTCTACCCCAGCGCTCTGCCCGCTCAAGTTCACATGGCGTTGCGCACCCCTGCGCTAGACAAGCAAGCCCAAGCATGGAGCCAAGCTTGGCAACTTTTGGACACCACGGTATGCCAACCCCTGCTGAACGCCTTGCAGGTGGGCCATGAAGTATCTCTCACCTTGTGTGGCGACCACAGTTGGCGACATTACCGTCCAGGTAAAACCTCAATGATCAACAGCCTCAAAAATTTCTTCAGACCCATGACCATTTCCCAAGAATTCAAAGCATTGGCTTCCAAGGTGGCAAAGCCATGAGTTTTCAAATTTTGACCCGAGACGTGCCACCACGCAGCGCCTGGACGCTGGCGCAAGCCGGTGTGCATCCCTTGTTGTCGCGATTGTTTGCAGCACGGGGTGTTTTAAGCCCTGATGAGTTAGACGATGGCTTGGCCAAGTTGCTGCCCCCCCACAGTTTGAAAGGCACCCAAGAAGCCGCTGTGCTGTTGGCCGATGCCATGGCTCAAAACCAACACCTGTGCATCGTGGCCGATTACGACTGCGATGGCGCCACCGCTTGCGCCGTGGCCTTGCGCGGCCTGCGCATGTTGGGTGCAAAAAACGTCAGCTTTTTGGTACCCGACCGTGTGGTTGATGGCTATGGCCTGACGGCACCCATTGCGCAACGCGTGAAGCAAGTAGGCGCCGATGTGCTCATCACAGTCGACAACGGCATCGCCAGCATGGAAGGTGTGGCACAGGCACAAACTTTAGGTCTCAAGGTGCTCATCACCGACCATCATTTACCAGCCGCCACCCTGCCCTCAGCCGAGGTCATTGTGAATCCCAATCAGCCTTCATGCACCTTTGAAAGCAAATCCTTGGCGGGTGTGGGCGTGATGTTTTATGTGTTGCTGGCACTGCGTGCAGAGCTGCGCGGCAGAGGCGTGTTCAGTCCAGAAAACCAGCCCAAGCTCGATGCACTCTTGCCCTTGGTGGCCTTGGGCACAGTGGCCGATGTGGTGAAGTTAGACAACAACAACCGACGCTTGGTGGCGCAAGGTTTAAAACGCATTCGCGCAGGCCAGCTTCCCCCAGGCATGCAGGCCTTGTTCAAAGCGGCAGGCCGAGATGCGCGTGTGGCCACCACCTTCGATTTTGGCTTTGCACTGGGCCCCAGAATCAATGCAGCAGGTCGCTTGTCAGACATGACCTTGGGCATTGAATGTTTGATCACCGACGATGTCGCAGCGGCCGATGAACTGGCCAGACAACTGGACGCCATCAACCGTGAGCGGCGCGACATTGAAGGCGACATGCGCCAGCAAGCCATGGACATTGCCGAAGGTTTGCTCGATGAAAGCGACGATCCGCCCCCCGCCATTTGCGTGTTTGACCCTGACTTTCATGAGGGCGTGGTGGGCATTGTGGCGTCACGCATCAAGGAAAAATTTCACCGACCTTGCTTTGTCTTTGCCGCCAGCCAAGCGCCGGGTAAAGAGCATGAATTGAAAGGCTCGGGCCGGTCCATTGCGGGCTTTCATCTGCGCGATGCCTTGGACTTGATGGCCAAAAAACACCCGCATTTACTGCTCCGCTTTGGCGGTCATGCCATGGCCGCGGGTTGCACCATTGAAGAAGAAAACCTCGACCTGTTTGAATCGAGCTTCATGGCCGTGGCGGCTGAGCTGTTGTCTGCCGCTACGCTTCAGCGCAAATTGCAAACAGATGGACCACTCGACACTCAATACCGCCGAGCAGAGTTTGTCGAAGTCATGCACCGCGAAGTCTGGGGCCAAGGGTTTGAGCCGCCCCTCTTCAGTGAAGAAGTGGATGTGGTGTCGCAGCGCTTGGTGGGAGAGAAACATTTGGCCCTGAAACTCAAACACCAAGGCCAGCCTGTGGACGGCATTTGGTTTGGTCGCATTGAGCCCTTGCCCTCACGCGTGAAGCTGGCCTATCGTTTGGATGTGGACGAGTGGCAAGGCCAAAAACGCGTTCGCTTCTTGGTGGAAGCCGCAGAAATTTAAGCCTGGCTCTGAAAAGCTTTGAGCACGGCTGGCGACACCAAGCCATCGATCTGGCCACCCAGCGCAGCAATTTCGCGCACCAGCGTGCTGCTGATGTGCTGCACGGACGAACTGGTGTGCAAAAACACCGTGTCAACTTCGGGGGCCAAATGGCGGTTCATGCCAGCCATTTGAGTTTCATAGTCGTAATCGGTGCCCGAACGCAAACCCCGCACAATGACCCTTGCTTTTTGGGAATGCAAAAACTCGGTCAAGAGACCAGAGAAGGCCACCACACTCACATTGCCAAAATCTTGGGTGACGTGTTTGGCCATGTCCAATCGTTGGTCGAGGGTGAACAGGGTTTTCTTGTGGTGCGCAGCGGCCACCGCCACCACCACTTTGTCAAACATTTGGGCAGCACGGTACACCACGTCTTCGTGGCCCAAAGTCATGGGATCAAAAGTACCCGAGTAAACAGCAATGACAGAACGGTGCATGAAGGCTCCCTGATCGTTTGTGGGCATTATCACTCCAATGGCCGCTGCAGCAAATGGGCATGTACAGCACCCGCTTTCAGGTATTTGACCAAGACCAAACCACTGTCATGAAGGGCTTCAGCATCCCATTTTTGGGGGGCTTCCAAATACACCCAAGCGCCCGGCGCAACGGCCAGGGCCGCCGCCTTCACGGCTTTCTGAAAATACGTGGCTTCAAAGGGAGGGTCTAAAAAAATCAAATCAAAATGACCAGGGGTGAGGCGCTGCAAGCCCATGAGGGCATCGGTTTTTTGCACAATGACGGCGCTGGCCTTGAGGCGCTGCTGGGTGGCCTCCAACAATTTGGCCAACTGGGCGTCTTGCTCCATCATGTCCACTTGTTGGGCACCGCGCGATGCCGCTTCAAACCCCAGGGCCCCCGTGCCCGCAAATGCGTCCACACATTTCCAGCCAGTCAGGTCTTGCCCCAGCCAATTGAACAGCGTTTCACGCACTCTGTCGGGCGTGGGCCGCAGGCCTGGTTTGTCGATCACTTTGATTTTGGAGCGCTTCCAGAGTCCGCCAATGATGCGAAGCTCGTGCGAGGGCGAGCCGATGGTTTTGGCTTTTGAAGCTGCCGAGGCCTTTGCGACTGGCTTCGAACTTGGTTTTGAAATTGGTTTTGAAATTGGTTTTAAAGTCATAGCGCTAAGCTTAACGCTTTAGAATTGATCAAAGATCACTCAAAGCCATGTTCAGTTTATTCAAATCCGCCAAAGAAACGCCAGTGGTTCAGCGCCAATCTTGGCTGAACAAACTGAAAACGGGTCTCCAAAAAACTGGCAAAAACATTGCCAGTGTGTTCACGGGCACCCAAATTGACGACGCCCTTTACGAAGAATTGGAAACCGCCCTGCTGATGGCTGATACAGGGGTGAAGGCCACTGAGCATTTGTTGCAAGATCTTAAGTCACGGGTCAAAGCCAGCAAAGCCACCGAGCCAGCGGCTGTCAAAACATTGCTCATAGAAGCTCTCACCGATTTGTTGTTGCCCCTGCAAAAACAACTCACCATAGGCCCGCAAAAACCCATGGTGATCATGGTGGCCGGTGTGAATGGTGCTGGCAAAACCACCTCCATTGGCAAGCTCACCCACCACATGGCCGACCAAGGTGCCAGTGTGTTGTTGGCGGCAGCCGACACTTTTAGAGCGGCAGCCCGCGAACAATTGGCCGTCTGGGCCCAACGCAACACTGTTGAAATCATCAGCCAACAAGGGGGCGACCCGGCAGCCGTCAGTTTTGATGCTGTGGCTGCCGGCAAAGCACGCGGCAGAGATGTGGTGCTGGTGGACACCGCCGGCCGCTTGCCCACGCAGCTGCACCTTATGGAAGAACTTAAGAAAATCAAACGTGTGGTGCAAAAGGCCGATGCCCTCGCACCACACGAAATTTTGTTGGTGATCGATGGCAACACCGGACAAAATGCACTGACGCAAGTTAAGGCTTTTGACGATGCACTAGGATTAACGGGCTTGGTGGTGACCAAACTTGACGGCACCGCCAAAGGAGGCGTGTTGTGCGCCATTGCACGTGAGCGCGCTATTCCGGTTTACTTTATTGGGGTCGGTGAGCAATTGGACGATTTGCAAACCTTCGATGCCCATGAATTTGCCCAAGCTTTGCTCAGTTAAGCCTGTTGTTCTTATTGGATCCAAATGTCTGAACTGCTCGTTAGAAAACTGTTGATTGACCTGACCACGCCCTTCGAACAGCGCTGGTGCGGAGGCGATGCCTTTAAGTCGGCATTTTTCAATGCACTCTCGATGAGTTTTCCGGTGGGCGAGCAGTTTTTCATTGACTCTGTGCGAGAGGGTGCCAAGCAATTGGACGAACCCACCAGGCAAAAATTTGCCAAAGAAGTGCAAGGCTTTATAGGGCAAGAGGCCACCCACCGCCGCATTCATGCCTTGTTCAATGAACGCCTTGAGATGCAGGGCTTTGTCAACAAAATAGCGGTACGCTCTGCCAACCGCATCAAAGCCAATGCGAACCAAAACATTCGACAGCAACTGGCTGCCACGGCCGCCACCGAGCATTTCACCGACGTTTTTGCAGATTGGCTGCTCAGCCACCCTGAAATATTTGACGGTGCAGAGCCGCGCCTCAAAACCATGTGGCAATGGCATGCGGCAGAGGAGTCAGAGCACCGCTGTACCGCCTTTGACCTTTACCAAGCATTGGGAGGCAATGAAAAATGGCGAATCCGCATTTTTCATTACATCACTTACACCTTCCTCACCGATGTCTTGATTCAAACCATTCACAACCTTTGGCGCGATGGCAGCCTCTTCCAACTTAGCACTTGGAAGAGTGGCTACCAACTCTTGTTTTCAAAAGACGGCTTGATTCGAAGCAACCTGGGCCATTGGAAGGCTTACAAAGCGGCCACCTTCAACCCCAAACAACAAGACGATCGCTTGTCGAGAGATTGGCTGGCCAACAACACCCACGCCTACAGTTTGGTGGGACGTGGGGCTTGAATCCTCCAAACAGCAAAGCTTTTTTAGTCAAACTTTTTGATTCAAATCAAGCACTTGGCCATCTTTTAGCACTCTCTCTGGCAGAGTGCTAAAATCCGCTCCATACAAAAGGAGTTCTGGCATGACACACCTGACTGGATCACCCGACACCGCACTCACGCTCAAAAACCCATGGGCCGTGGTGCCGTCATTGGGTCACCTCGATGCATACATCTCTGCGGTTAACCGCATGCCCATGCTCACACCCGAGCAAGAGCAAGAGTTTGCGCGCAAACTCAAAAACGACAACGACCTCGACGCCGCCGGTAAATTGGTGCTGTCGCACCTGCGCGTGGTGGTGTCTGTGGCCCGCCAATACTTGGGCTATGGACTGCCCCACGCCGACCTCATTCAGGAAGGCAACATTGGCTTGATGAAAGCCGTGAAGCGCTTCGACCCCGATCAAGGCGTTCGTTTGGTCAGCTATGCCATGCACTGGATCAAGGCCGAAATTCACGAGTACATCTTGAAAAATTGGCGCATGGTGAAAGTGGCCACCACCAAGGCTCAGCGCAAATTGTTTTTTAACTTGCGCTCTATGAAGCAAGGTCTCAAAGCCGGTGCCGATGAAGCCACCGGCACGCATCGCGACACCCTCACGGCGGCACAAATTGACAGCATGGCCCAAGAGCTTCATGTGAAGCCCGAAGAAGTGACCGAGATGGAAATGCGCATGTCGGGCGGCGATGTGCTGCTCGATCCCGCACCCTCAGACGATGGCGAAGTGGCCTTTGGCCCCATTGCTTATTTGGCCGATGCGCACCACGAACCCACCGCCATGATTGAGGCGCACCAGCGCGACATGTTGGCCAGCGATGGCATTGCTACTGCACTGGCTTCGCTTGACGAGCGCAGCCGCAGAATTGTGGAAGAGCGCTGGCTCAAAGTGAACGACGATGGCTCGGGCGGGCTCACGTTGCACGACTTGGCCGACGAGTTTGGCGTGAGCGCAGAACGCATTCGTCAAATTGAAGTAGCGGCCATGAAGAAAATGAAAGCCGCGTTAACCGAATACGCTGAAGCCTAAACTCACTTCGATGATTTCAAAAGCAATTTGAAATCATCGGCCAGCGCCTCTGCGCCCATGCCGTAGCGATTGAACAAACGCACCCTGCCCTGTGTGTCAAACGTGTAGCTGCCAGCCGAATGGTCTATGGTGTAGCTGGTCGGTGTTTTGCCCTCCACTTTTTTGAAATAAATTTTGAACTCTTTGGCAATGGCTGGCAGTTGTTCTTGCGTTGGCCTCAAGGCCACAAAGCTGGTATCAAAATTCTCGACGTAAGCTTTTAACAATTCGGTGGTGTCACGCTCGGGATCCAGCGTGACAAAAACGGCTTGCAGCTTGTCGCCATCAGGGCCCAACAAGCGCTTCACTTCGGCCAACTCGAGCATGGTGGTGGGGCACACATCTGGGCAATGGGTGTAACCAAAAAACACCACCACCAACTTGCCGGAGAAGTCTTTGAGCGTTCGAGTCTGGCCGTTTTGGTCGGACAGATTGAGTTCCTTGGCATAGTCTGCGCCAGTGATGTCGACGCCCTTGAAGGCAAGCTTAGGGTCTGTGCAACCGCTCAATAGCACCCATGCTGTGACGCATAAAAACGCCAAGCTGAGTTTGCGAAACAAATGAAAAGAAGCAAAGCTGATCGACATAAAAAACTGTGAGGGTCTTTAAAACAAATAATGATCAATCAGCAAGGCTGCAAACAAGACGCTCAAATGAATGAGCGAAAAGCGAAATGTTTTGCGGGCCAATTCATCAGAATAGTTGCGCCACAAAGCCCAAGCCAGCGCAATGAACCACACACTCAACACCACCGACACCACCAAGTAAAGCCATGAGCTCATGCCATACGCAAAGGGCATGAGGCAAGCCGCCATGAGCACAAAGGTGTAAAGCAATATTTGCTGCCGTGTAAATTCGTTGCCATGCGTGACAGGCAACATGGGCAAGCCCGACTTGCGATAGTCTTCCACGCGGTACAAGGCCAGGGCCCAAAAGTGCGGCGGGGTCCAGAGGAAAATAATCAAGAAGAGAATGAGCGCCTCAGGGCTCACGTCGCCTGTCATGGCGGCCCAACCCAGTACGGGCGGCATGGCGCCCGATGCACCACCGATCACAATGTTTTGCGGTGTGAGCGGTTTCAAAATGACGGTGTAAATGACGGCATAGCCCACAAAGGTGGCAAAGGTGAGCCACATGGTGAGGGGGTTAACCGCCACATACAAAATGGCAGAGCCCACACTGCACAGCACCGCAGAAAACACCAGCGCTTGCATGTCGCTTAACTGGCCTTTGGCCGTGGGTCGCCAAGCGGTGCGCTTCATTTTGGCGTCAATGGATTTTTCAATCAGACAATTGAAAGCTGCAGCCGCACCCGACACCAACCAAATGCCCACACATGCAATGAGGCCCAATTGCACTTCGGCCCAATTGGGCACGCCGGGCACAGCCAAGACCATGCCAATGAGGGCACAAAATACAATGAGCTGCACCACACGAGGCTTCATGAGGGCATAGTACTGGCGCCAAGGCGACGCAGCTTGGAGTTCGGCAGCGGTACTCATGCGGCAAGCGTCCTGAATGAAAAAAGTTGAATCATGGTCTGTTCGATTTACTTTGGCTGAGCATGCAGGTTAGCACCATCATGAGGGCCCCGGCCCCGCCGGTGTGCAGCACTGCGGCCAGCAAAGGCCAACCCAACACCACGTTGGACAAGCCTGTTAAAAATTGAAGCAACAACAAGGCTGCCAAGCCGCGCGCAAGGCCAGGTAACTCGCCGTCTCGAAGAAGTGTCTTGGACAAGGCAAAGCCATAGATAAACACACACAATGCCATGACGCGGTGTACCCAGTGAATGGACACCAAGGCGTCGTGGGTTAGGTATTGGCCCTGGCTGTCTACGCCCAAGTGGCGCCAGATGTCAAAACCTTGTCCGTTCCAAGCTGGCCACCATTGGCCATTGCAATCGGGAAATCCTGTGCAAGCCAAGACCGCATAGTTGGTGCTGACCCAAGCTCCCAAGGCAATTTGAACGATGAGGATCAGGGCAGCACCCCAAATCAATTTTCGGCGAACAGAAGAGATGGTTTGACGCTGACCTTGAGGCTTCCAGGCCACCTGGGCAGTGAGCAAAACCAACAGGCCTATACCGCCCAACAAATGCAAGCTCACGATGGCAGGAAAGAGTTTCATGGTGACGGTGAGGGCCCCAAATGCGCCCTGCATGCACACCCACAACAAGGTGAACCATGCCCAGAACGGCTTGATCTGCCATGCTTGGCGAGAGGCCGCTGAGCCTTTCCATGCTTGCCAAGTACTGCTCAGCGCCAAGGTCAGAATGAGAAAGCCCACGGCCATGGCCAAATAGCGGTGAATCATTTCGATCCAAGCCTTGGGGTGCGTGACGGGGCCAGAGGGCATGGCCGATTGGGCCAAATCGATGTGGGTGGCGGCGCCTAACGGACTGACACTGCCGTAGCAACCAGGCCAATCTGGGCAGCCTAAGCCAGAATCGGTGAGCCGGGTGAACGAACCAAACAACACCAAATCGAAGGTGAGAAACAAGGTGAGCACCGTCAGGGCGCGGAGCTTTAAATTGACGGGGTTGTGGCGGTTTTGCAGCAGTGTCCAGGCCAAGGGTAAGAAGGCGATCAACACCCCCGTGCCCAGCAAGCGCAGCGTGGGTGTGAGGTTGTACAGATCGACTTCGGTCATGATGGGCGCGGGTTTGAATGCGGTCTACCGACCCGCGTTGTCCCAAAAAGCCGAAGCCCGCAGCAATCTGTCGAGGTCTTTTTTGGCCTTGGCGGCAGAAGCCAGTTCAATGCCTGGCGGAAAACGCATCATCCAATTGCCCATAGGGTCGACCACATACAAATGGTCCTGCAATTGTTGGCCCACAGCGGGGCTGAGCCAAGCAGAAAGGTCTTGCACATTGGTTCGCAACACGGTGGCTTGCGACAAGGCCGGCAGCAGCTTGTTGTCGATGGGGGCGTCGCCTGTGGCCAACCAAACCCAATCGATGCGGTCTTTTTCTTTGCCCAAAGACTCACGCAATTGGCGCTGAAAGTACAAATGCTTTTGGCAGGTTTCGTTGCAGGATGCATCGGCCACGCTGATGAGCAACCACTGCCCCTTGAGCGAAGTGAGCGGCACTTTGTCGCCATTGGTTTGCGTCACTTCCAATGCAGGCAAAGGCTTTTGAGGGTTGATGAGCTCGCCGTGATTGCGACGGCCCTCAGGCCGAATGACGTAATAGGTAAAGTAAGACGCCACCACAGGCGCAGCACATACCAACATCACGGCCAACATTTTGAGACGCCCGATGCGCGTGCGCTGGGCCTCTGAACGCTGTGCATCGGCCATGGCCACTTCTGAAGGCTCCGGCATGGCATGCACAGTGAGTCCTAAGGGAGAGTTCTCCCAAGTTGAAGCCATTGTTTCAGGCTGTTTTGGATTTGAGGCGAGGTCGGACAATTTGGAACCAGACATAAAGCAAGGCAATTAACAGGGCCAATCCAAACCATTGGAAGGCATAACCGTAGTGTTTCTCTACACCCGTTGCGGCTTGGGGCCATTCACGCAGCAAGCCTTCTGAAGCCGGGCCTTGTTGAACCAATGAAATTTCTAACAAAGGCAAACCCGTTTCGCTACTGAATTTTTGCAAGTCTAGATTTTGCCGTATAACGCCTTGCCCCTCTTCGCCCAAAGCGTAAAGCTTGGAAGGTGGCAAGGCCATCAAGCCATTGACTCGAACTGTGCCATCAGGCGATTGCACTTGGGGCAATCGTGTGCGATCGGTGAAGTCGCGTCCTACCCATCCCCTTTGCACCATCACCACCGCTCCCGTGGCTTTGAGCTTGAAGGGCGTCAGCACATAAAAACCAGGCCGCGCGTTCATTTGGCGGTTGTCCAAATACACCGTGTGTTGGGCTAGCCATTCACCTTCAATGAGGATGGGGCGATGCAGCAGGCCCGCTCTGTTTTGAGATGAATCTTGAGCGCCACCTAGAAACGCACCATCCAAAACGGGCATGGCCGATTTCTGTGCTATTTCTGCTTGCCAATTGAGCTTGGTTTGGGCACGCCCCAATTGCCATGCGCCCAGCGAACAACCCAAGCCCACAAAAAAGAGCGCCAGCAAAAACCACCAGACAGACTGAAGCCCTGAGGTCTTTTGCGACTGCCCTGAAAATAAAGACCAACTCATCCGATAATTCCGTCTATGAAAATACTTGTTGCAATTGCATTCTTGGCCATCTTGGGCAGTTTGGCCTCAGCCCTCTTCTTCATGATGCGAGGCGGCACCCAAGACCCCGCCGCCGCAACCCAAGACCCGGCATCGCCTGCAAAACCCACTGGCAACATGGTGAAGGCATTGGCCATTCGCGTGGGCATTTCCATTGTTCTTTTTCTGTGTATTTTGTTGGCTTGGAAACTGGGCTACATCCAACCTTCAGGCATTCCTGCTGGGGCTTAAGCTTTTAATTGCACGCCGTTTACAAAAAAAGCGCCCGAGGGCGCTTTTTTGTTGCAGCAGGCGCATTCATTAAAGCCAGTAAACCAAGATGTACAAACCCAGCCAAACCACGTCCACAAAGTGCCAGTACCAAGCCGCACCTTCAAAACCAAAGTGACGCTCTGCCGTGAAGTGACCCTTTTGCAAACGCAAGGTAATGAACAACAGCATGAGCATGCCCACAAACACGTGGAAACCGTGAAAGCCAGTGAGCATGTAAAACGTGGATCCGTAGACACCTGAACTGAGTTTCAAATTCATTTCAGTCCATGCATGGGAATACTCATAACCTTGCACAAACAAGAACACCAATCCCAAGACCACGGTCATCCACATGAACTTGATGGTTTTGCTGCGGTCACCATGTTGCAAAGCGTGGTGGGCAATGGTGAGGGTCACGCCAGAGGTCAACAACAAAGCGGTGTTGATGGTGGGCAACCAGAAAGGTGTCATGGTTTGAAAGGGCTCGACAATGCCAGCTGGCGATGCCGTGGCACCAGCGGCCATGGTGGGCCACACGGCTTTGAAGTCGGGCCACAAAAGCGCATTCTCTAAGCTGCCCAAAGCGGGCAAAGAGTGAGAGCGAGCCCACCACAAGGCAGTGAAGAACGCACCAAAGAACATCACTTCAGAGAAGATAAACCAGGTCATGCTCCAGCGATACGACAAATCGATCTTGTGACCAAACTGTCCTGTCTCACTTTCGTGAACGGCTTCACTGAACCATTGGAACAAAACGACCAAAAACCAAATGAGGCCGGCAAACAAGGGGTACTTGCCCCACTCCTCACCATTGATCCATTGGCCTGCACCCAAAATGACCAAGAACAAGCCAAACGCGGCCAAGGCCGGATGACGTGACGGCTGGGGCACGAAGTAATAAGGCGTTGTGCCGTGTGCTGTAGAACTCATACTGACTCCTGCTCTCTCTTAAACCAAATGTGTCTCAAAAACTTACAAGGTGATGGGCTGTGCCACCACCCAATTGACGAAGGCAATCAAGCCCAAAACAAACATCAAGGCCAATGAAATGCCCACCACCAACACATGGAAGGGGTTGAGCTTGGCCATGTCTTCTTGGCCAGAACTGTTTTTGCGAATGCCAATGAAAGACCAAAGCACCGCTTTAACAGCTCTGAAAAATGACATCTCACTCCCGCTCATGAGCCAAGCTTTGTAGATACCAAAGCCGCAGGCACATAAGCCACGGGGGAAGAGATGGGGGCGGGTGGCGTTTTGCCACCCACTTCAAAAAATGTGTACGACAAGGTAATGGTGTTGACGTCTTTGGACAACTTGGGGTCAATCACAAAGACCACGGGCCATTCTTTTTTCTCGCCCGCTTCTAAGGTGTACTGATTGAAGCAAAAGCACTCTATTTTGTTGAAGTGGGCTGCAGCTTGATGCGGCGCATAACTGGGAATAGCCTGTGCGGCCATGCGGCGGTTTTGCACGTTTTGAAATTGGTACATGACCGTGGCCAGCTCACCGGGGTGGACCTGCAAAGAGCGCTGCGCAGGTTTGAAATCCCAAGGGCCCCGTGAATTGGCGTCAAACTCCACCGTGATGGTGCGTGAGTAATCGACTTGCGAATTGGTGGCATTGGAAGCATCCTTGCCAGTCAAACCATTGCCAGGCACCTGTCTCTCTGAAAAAGACAGGATGTTGATGCCCGTGATTTCGCAGATGTGCTTGTAGATGGGAATGAGCGCATAACCGAACAAAAACATGCAAGCCGCCACAACGGCAAGCTTGCTGACCATTTTGATGTTTTCGCGGTAGAGGCTCATGTGGGTCTTGGATAAAACGATGGTGTCTTATCTTGCAGTGAGCACAATCATTTTGAGTATGAAACCCACAAAGAAAACCACCGCCACCGAGGCCAAGATGAGGCCCAAGCGGTTGTTGCTTTTCTTTTGTTCAGCCGTTGTCGCCATGATGCTTCAAAGTCCTGTTAGGCAATGACGCGGGTAGCGGCAGCATTGAGCTTGGGCGGTGTTTCAAAGGTGTGGAAAGGCGCAGGAGATGGCACTTCCCACTCCAGACCTTCTGCAGCTTCCCAAGGCTTTTGCGGCGCTTTTTCGCCTTGGCCGCGCATGCAAGGCAAGACCACGAACAAGAAGAAATAAACCTGCGCAAAGCCGAAGAAGAACGCACCCACAGAGGCCAGCGCGTTGAAGTCGGCAAACTGCATGGGGTAGTCGGCATAGCGACGTGGCATACCGGCCAAGCCCAAGAAGTGCATGGGGAAGAAGGTGACGTTGAAGGAAATGAGTGACCACCAGAAGTGCAGCTTGCCGCGGCCTTCGTTGTACATCACACCGGTCCACTTAGGCAGCCAGTAGTAGGCACCCGAGAACATGGCAAACAAAGAACCCGCCACCAACACATAGTGGAAGTGCGCCACCACGTAGTAGGTGTCTTGCAACTGAATGTCGATGGGCGCCATGGCCAAAATAAGACCTGTGAAGCCGCCCATGGTGAACACGAAGATGAAGCCAATGGCAAACAACATGGGTGTTTCAAAGGTCATGGAGCCGCGCCACATGGTGGCAATCCAGTTGAAAATTTTCACAGCGGTAGGTACCGCAATCAGCATGGTGGCATACATGAAGAACAACTGGCCAGTAACGGGCATGCCGGTTGTGAACATGTGGTGAGCCCACACAATGAAAGACAGAATGGCAATGGAGGAAGTGGCGTACACCATGGAGGCATAACCAAACAACTTCTTGCGTGAAAAAGCTGGCACCACTTGGCTGATGATGCCGAAGGCCGGCAAGATCATGATGTACACCTCGGGGTGACCGAAGAACCAAAAGATGTGTTGGTACATGACGGGGTCGCCGCCGCCAGCTGGGTTGAAGAAGCTGGTACCAAAGTGACGGTCAGTGAGGGTCATGGTGATGGCGCCAGCCAACACAGGCATGACCGCAATCAACAAATAAGCGGTAATGAGCCATGTCCAAGCAAACATGGGCATCTTCATGAGCGTCATGCCAGGGGCACGCATGTTCAAGATGGTCACAATGATGTTGATGGAGCCCATGATGGAAGAGGCGCCCAAGATGTGCAATGCAAAAATGCCAGCGTCCATGGACGGGCCCATTTGCAGCGTCAAGGGGGCGTACAAGGTCCAACCTGCAGCAGGTGCGCCACCAGGCATGAAGAAAGAACCTGCCAACATGACAGCGGCAGGAATCATGAGCCAGAAGCTGAAGTTGTTCATGCGAGCGAAGGCCATGTCGGCTGCGCCAATTTGCAATGGAATCATCCAGTTTGCAAAGCCCACAAAGGCCGGCATGATGGCGCCAAACACCATGATGATGCCGTGCATGGTGGTGAACTGGTTGAACAACTCAGGGTTGACCAATTGCAAACCAGGTTGGAACAACTCAGCGCGAATAAGCAGCGCCAAAATGCCGCCAATCATGAGCATGGTGAAGCTGAACAACAAATACAAAGTACCAATGTCTTTGTGGTTGGTGGCAAACACCCAACGGCGCCAGCCTTCAGGGGCACCATGGTGGTCATGGCTGTGATCATCGTGGGCGTGATCGTGGGGATGTAGAACTGCGCTCATCTTTATTCCTTTAAATACTTTTCAAGGTAATTGATTACTTGCGAGCGGCCAGCACTTCTGCTGGTTGCACCACTTGCCCAGTCTTGTTAGACCAATTGTTTTTGGTGAAGGTGATCACCGCGGCAATTTCGGTGTCAGACAACTGTTTCCATGAAGGCATGGATTGGTTGTTTTGACCGTTTAGCAAAACCATGATTTGCTTGGTTTTGTCGGCGTTCAGGACAACGGCGGCACCGTCCAATGGCTTGATGGCACCACCGCCTTTGCCGCTGGCTTGGTGGCAAGCAGCACAGTTGGCTGCATACACTTTTTCACCACGCTTGAGCGAGTCTTCTAAGGCCCACACTTTGCTCGGATCATCGGCTCTGGCAGCCATTTTCTTTTTCTCGGCGTCAACCCACAAAGTGTAGTCTTCTGCGGAAACTACCTTCACATGAATGGGCATGTAAGCGTGTTCTTTGCCGCACAATTCTTGGCATTGACCATGGAAATCACCGACGCGTTCGGCACGGAACCACGTGTCGCGCACAAAGCCAGGGATGGCGTCTTGTTTGACGCCCAAGGATGGCACTGCAAACGCGTGAATCACGTCGTTGGCTGTGGTGATGATGCGGATTTTTTTGCCCACTGGCACCACCATGGCGTTGTCGACCTTCAAAAGGTAATCGTCACCAGAGGGTTTGCCGCTGTTGGACATTTCGCGTTGGGCGTTGTCCAAGGTAGAGATAAAGCCAATGCCTTCACCTTCACCCTTGATGTAGTCATAGCCCCATTTCCACTGTTGCCCAGTGGCTTTGATGGTGATGTCGGCATTGGTGGTGTCTTTGGAAGCCACCAAGACTTTGGTGGCGGGCAGCGCCATCAGAATCACAATGATGAAAGGCACGATGGTCCAAATGATCTCAACGGTCATGGACTCGTGGAAGGTGGCGGGTTTGTGACCTACCGATTTGCGGTGCTTCCAAATGGAATAAAACATGACCGCAAACACGGCCACAAAAATGACAGTACACAAGACCATCATGAACACATGAAGGGAGTGTTGCTCTTCGGCAATTTTGGAAGCCGCAGGGTGAAAGTCGAGTTGACGCACCGCAGGGCCACCAGGCAGGTCATTGACCGCGTGAGCGGCTGTGGCCACCCAAGCACCTGCCCAAATACTTGCTTTGCTAGCCTGGCTTTGCAAAGACGCCAATGTTTTGGAAATGCTCTTCATAGTTTTCACAAACTTCCAAGTTTCAAATGAAACCACTACAGTTATAAAAAAGGGAACTCACAGTGTCACACCGTCGACAGCTCAAAAAAGCTTCAGTGATTCGGGTTAACGCGAGGAATTTTAACCGAGTTGAAGGCCATCTTTGCGCTTTATCAAACTTGATCGTGTTTCTTTTGGGGTTTTTGAAGCATCTGCCGCATGTCGTTCAAGTCAATGTGACTTTCTGAAGACACCTTCACGCGCGCTGGTGGCTTGAGTGCGTGGCCGTACACCACCTCGAAAGTGAGCGCCAGTGCGCCTTCCGAGTCAATTGTTGTCAATTGAAAAAGTGCTTCATGCCATTGCTTCAGCCAATGACGGCCCCTCAAGCCAGCAAATCTGCTGACATGAAAATTACGCCCAAGCGCGCGCAAATCTTCCAACAATTTGTCCGAATTGACGTAGGTCAAGGTGATCTTTTCCATGTCCATGACAGGTTCTGCGAAACCAGCATGCACCAACATGTCACCCCAATCGTGCATGTCGGTAAATTCATGCGCGGGCATGGGCCAGCCTTTTTGGGCATACACCGTTCTCAATTCTTGAAGCGTGTCAGGCCCCAAACAAGAGAACATCAAAAATCCATCAACGGCCAAAACCTGGTGCCACGCCGCCAGCAAGGCCTCGGGTTCGGCCGCTTGGTGCAGCAGCATGTTGGCCCACACCATGTCGATGCTTTGGGGCGCCAATTTTTCGGTTTTGAGTTTGCGAGTCAACCAGCCCTGAGGGCGCCACCGAGGCGGGCTGGCCCAAGATTTCACCGATGCCGCTTCTTGTGGCCGTGCGGCAAACAAGTGGCCTTGCGCTTTGGGATACGCGCTTGCCAACAAGGCCAAGGCATTGAGTCCACCGCGAACAGGGTTCCAGCACACCCACGAGGCAGGCTGAAGCCGAATGAAGCTCAAGCGCTCGGCCATGCGCCGGTTGACTTCTTCATGCAACCAAGGCGAGCTCAAAGTGGCATCAGGTGCATGCGGTGCAAGGGCTGCATGTTTTGCAACCAGTGGCAGCTCGGCCCATCTGCGCGCGGCTTGAGGATCAAGGCTGGGAGGACGTTTTTGAGACATGCCGTGGGATGTTGAAAGAATCGATTGGGATTGAAATGAGATGCAAGGGTGTGATCCGCAACGTCCAAGTATATTGATTCATGATGTACATCCCTAGCCAATGCGCCATTTGCAAAGCATGGCCTTCGCATGCCATCTGCCATGAGTGCGTGGCCGCATTTGGTCAGCCCCAAACACGTTGCCGTTTTTGTGCGCGCCTGTCGGCAGCGCCATTGTGCTCAGACTGTATTCAAAGCCCGACTGCCTCAGGTGACTCAGGTGCCTCTGCTGCCTTTGGTGCCTTAGATGCCTGCTGGGCTGCACTGAACTATGCCTGGCCTTGGTCACCCCTCATCTCTCAATTTAAGTTTTTCAGCCAACCAGCTTGGGCCCGATCCTTTGCCAGCATCATGCGCAGCACGCCCTTTGCGCAAGATGCCATAGACCAGGCTCACCTCCTACTTCCCATTCCTTTGTCTGCGGCAAGGCTGGCCGAGCGAGGCTTTAATCAATCTTTGCTGTTGGCGCTTCAACTCAGCCCCTCTAAAACCCAAAGTCATTTGCTGCTGCGCACGCGCCACACGCAGGCGCAAAGCCAGCTCAACCGGCAGGCGCGATTGTCCAATTTGCTAGGCGCCTTTGCCATGTCGCCCCTTGAAGCAGGGGCCGTCAGAGGGCAACACATTTTGCTGATTGACGACGTCATGACCAGCGGCGCCACTTTAAATTTGGTCGCGCAAGTCTTAAAGCAAGCCGGCGCCCAAAAGGTCAGCGCCTTGGTCTTGGCCAAAACCCCAGACTGACACCAAGACAAACACCAAGACTTATGCAAAGCTTCATGCAAGGCTCAAAGCAAGCACAATAGCGCCATGTTTCAAATTGTTTTGGTTGAACCCGAAATTCCGCCCAACACGGGCAATGTGATCCGCCTGGCGGCCAACACGGGATGTGCCTTGCACCTCATTGAACCCTTGGGCTTTTCCATGGAAGACAAGCACATGCGCCGCGCAGGGCTCGACTACCACGAGTACGCTCAGGTGCAAAGGCATGCAGATTGGGCTGCGTTTTTAGCGTCTCAACAACCAGACACTGCACGCATGTTTGCACTCACCACGCGCGGGTCGCGGTTTGTACAAAACACGTCGTTTCAAAAAGGCGATTGGTTTGTGTTCGGTGCCGAAACAAGGGGCTTGGCCCCCGAGCTTCGTGAAAGCTTTGACCCCGCCAACCGTCTCAAGCTGCCCATGCTGGCCGGTCAACGCAGTTTGAATTTGTCTAACAGTGTGGCCATCACGGTGTATGAGGCGTGGCGGCAAATTGACTTTGTCATGCCGCCCGCCTAAGCAGGCTGCGCCCGCTGAAGGGCTTCCGATCAAACCTTAAACGCGCTCCAAAATAAGCGCAATGCCTTGCCCCACGCCAATGCACATGGTGCACAAGGCATATCGCCCGCCGGTCGCATGCAAGCGGTTGACTGCGGTGGTGGCCAAGCGCGCACCCGAGGCGCCCAAAGGATGGCCCAGAGCAATGGCGCCGCCCCAAGCGTTCACGCGGGCGTCGTCGTCTTGCAAACCCAACATGCGCAACACGGCCAAGCCTTGCGCCGCAAAAGCTTCGTTCAGCTCAATCACATCGAGCTGTTCTAAGGTCAGGCCGGTTTGCGCCAACACCTTCAAGGTGGCGGGTGCGGGGCCAATGCCCATCACACGAGGTGCCACACCGGCCGTGGCCATGCCCACCACGCGCGCTTTGGGGGTGAGCCCATATTTCGCCGCGTTGCTTTCATTGGCCAACAACAATGCACAGGCGCCATCGTTCACACCACTGGCATTGCCCGCCGTGACGGTGCCATCGGGGCGCACCACGCCTTTGAGTTTGGCCAAGGATTCGAGGCTGGTTTCACGGGGGTGCTCGTCGGTGTCCACCAGCAAAGGGTCGCCCTTCTTTTGGGGAATGCTGACGGCCGTGATTTCACGCGCCAAGTGGCCCGCCTTTTGCGCCGCCACGGCTTTCATTTGGCTGGCCAAGGCCATGCGGTCTTGCGCTTCGCGCTCGATGTTGTAGTCGGTCGCCACGTTTTCGGCGGTCTCGGGCATCGAGTCGACGCCATATTTTTCTTTCATCAATTTGTTCACAAAGCGCCAGCCAATGGTGGTGTCATACACCGCGTTGTTGCGGCTGAACGCTGTCTCGGCTTTGGGCATGACAAAGGGCGCGCGGCTCATGCTCTCCACACCGCCGGCAATCATGAGCCCCGCTTCGCCCGATTTGATGGCGCGGGCTGCAGTGCCCACAGCGTCCAAGCCCGAGCCGCACAAGCGATTGATCGTGGCACCCGGCACGTCGATGGGCAAGCCCGCCAACAAACTGCTCATGTGTGCCACATTGCGATTGTCTTCTCCGGCTTGATTGGCATTACCGTACAGCACATCCGTCACGGCGGCCCAATCGACTTGCGGGTTGCGGGCCATCAGGGCGCGAATGGGAATGGCACCCAAATCGTCGGTGCGAACACTGGACAAAGCACCGCCGTAACGGCCAAAGGGGGTGCGAATGGCGTCGCAAATGAAGGCTTGAGTGTGGCTGCTGCTCATGGTTTGAGGGGTCTCGTCAATTTAACAATGATGCAATATAGTGCATGTTTGGTTCAAATTCAAGCCGTCGTTTCCACTGAGCGACAATGATTCATGCTCATTCAACCCTCTCAGGCCGATGTTCGGCGATTTTTTTGCGGTGTCTATGCCAAATGGCAGACCGGTGCCCACATGGAGGCCATTGAAATATTGGCCAGCCAATGGATAGAAGAACACAGCGAGTATCACGAAGAGCTAGCCAATGTGGAGGCGGCTTTGGCCAGCATGTTGCAAGCGGACCCCCACCGTGACAACCCTTTTTTACATCTGTCGATGCACTTGTCGATCAGTGAGCAATGCAGCATCGATCAGCCGCGCGGCATTCGTCAAGCTGTGGAGCTGCTGAGCCACAAAAAACAATCTTTGCATGAAGCGCATCATGCGGCCATGGAGTGCTTGGGCCGCATGATTTTTGAGAGCCAAAGGGCAGGCAAAATGCCCGATGGCAACGTCTACATCGATTGCGTGCAGCGGCACGCAACCCGAGACTGACTTACTGCTGTGCCACCGATGAGTAGCGGAATTTAGACTGAGGAACCGTTTTGAGCTCGCCGTCCAAAGAAGATACGTAACCGGCCAAAGCTTTTAATTCGTTGTTGGTAAATTGCTTGGCAATGCCGCCCATCACGCCGTTGGCGCGGCCCCAAGTGGCTTGGTTTTCAGTTTTATAAGACTTCAAAGCCACAAACAAATAGTCTTTGTGCTGGCCCGCAATTTTGGGATAGCTGGGGTCGATGGGCTTAGAGAAGTTCTCGCCGTGGCAAGACACGCAAGCGCCTTTTTTGAGCAACTCAGCTACTTTGTCGTCGGCCGCTTTGGCCACCACAGGCGCTGCGCCCTCCACCACACCATGCTGAGCATAGTAGGCCGAAATGTCAGCAATGTCTTGGTCTGTCAGGCTGGTGGCAATGCCGCGCATGGTGGGGTGCTTGCGGTCGCCTTTTTTGTAGGCGTTTAAGGCCGAAGCAATGTACTTGGCGCCCTGACCCGAGATCATGGGCACGCGGTACACCTCTGGGAAGCTGGCCTGATAGCCCTTGATGCCGTGGCAGCCGATGCACATGGCAATCTTGCTTTCTCCGGCTTTTGCGTTACCCTGCACGTCTTGTGCTTGGGCTGAGAAAACGGTCGCTGAGGCGACAGTTAAAGCGATGAGTGAGGATAACAAAGCGTTCATTTTGCGAGCACAATCCAACAAAAACTGATGAAAATCAATGCGGGATTATATCTAGTGCGCCTACTCAATCCTGACATTTCTGAAGCCTTTTAACTTTTAATCCACTTTTACAGTCAATTATGAAATTCCAAGGGACCGAAAATTACGTTGCCACCCAAGATTTGAAGTTGGCCGTCAATGCCGCCATCACTTTAAAACGCCCCCTGTTGGTGAAAGGCGAACCTGGCACCGGCAAAACCATGCTGGCCGAAGAAGTGTCAGAAGCGCTGGGCCTCAAACTCATTCAGTGGCACATCAAGTCGACCACCAAGGCGCAGCAAGGCCTGTACGAGTACGACGCCGTGAGCCGTTTGCGCGACAGCCAGTTGGGCGACGAAAAGGTCAAGAACATTGAAAACTACATCATCAAGGGTGTGCTCTGGCAAGCCTTCACCGCCGATGAGCCTGTGGCCATCTTGATTGATGAGATCGACAAAGCCGACATTGAATTTCCCAACGACTTGTTGCGCGAAATTGATCGCATGGAGTTTTATTGCTATGAAACCCGCCAGCTCATCAAAGCCAAAACGCGTCCCTTGGTGTTCATCACCTCCAACAACGAAAAAGAACTGCCCGACGCTTTCTTGCGCCGCTGCTTCTTCCACTACATCAAGTTTCCTGAAGCCGACACCATGAAGCAAATTGTGGATGTGCACTTCCCCAATTTGAAAAAAGACTTGCTCACTGTGGCGCTCAAAAACTTCTACGACGTGCGCGGCTTGCCAGGCTTGAAGAAAAAACCATCCACCAGTGAGCTACTCGACTGGCTGAAGCTGTTGGTGGCAGAAGACATTCCTTTGGAAGCTTTGCAAAGCGCCGACCAAAAAGTGAGCGTGCCACCCCTGGTGGGCGCGCTCTTGAAAAACGAACAAGACGTGAGCTTGTTTGAAAAGCTGGTGTTCATGAACCAACGCAATCGCTGAAAACCACACCATGTCACGCAACTTACTCCTTGAAGGCATCTCCGATGCAGTGGGTTTTGTGGGCGGCGCGCTCATTGGCTTTTGGGCGGGCCAGCTGATGGGCTTTGACATCTTTGCCAACGGCTATGGCAACGACAGCATTGGCGGCATTGTGTTGGTGGGTTTGGGCGGCGGCTTGGGATTGCAGTTGGCCCGAAAGTGGCAAGCATCACGCAAGGAATAAACCATGCTGATTGATTTCTTCTACACCCTGCGCGCCGCCAAATTGCCGGTGTCGGTGCGCGAGTACCTCAACGTTTTAGAAGCTTTGCAAGCCAACGTGGTGGGCCCCGCATCAGACGCCTGCAGCATCGACGACTTCTATCACCTAAGCCGCACAGTCATGGTGAAAGACGAAAAGCACTACGACAAGTTTGACAAAGCCTTTGGCGCCTACTTCAAAGGCGTTGAAATGCTGACCGACTTCACCAAAGAAGTGCCGCTCGATTGGCTGCAAAAAATCTTAGACAAAGAACTCACCCCCGAGCAAAAAGCCGCCATTGACAAAATGGGCTGGGACGAGCTCATGGAGACTTTGAAGAAACGCCTCGAAGAGCAAAAAGAGCGCCACGAGGGTGGCAGCAAATGGATTGGCACGGGCGGCACCTCACCCTTTGGCAACGGCGGTTACAACCCGCAAGGTGTGCGCATTGGCGGCAAAGGCGGCAACCGCAGTGCCGTGAAAGTATGGGAACAACGCGCCTACCGCGACTACGACGACACCCAAGAACTGGGCACCCGCAACATCAAAGTGGCCCTGCGCCGATTGCGCAAATTTGCACGTGAAGGCTCGGCTGAAGAACTCGACTTGCCCGACACCATTCGCGCCACGGCGGCCAACGCAGGCTACCTGGACATCAAGATGATTCCAGAGCGCCACAACAATGTGAAAGTGCTGTTGCTGATGGATGTGGGCGGTACCATGGACGATCACATTGCGCGCGTGGAAGAATTGTTTTCTGCGGCCAAGGCGGAGTTTAAGCACCTGGAGTTTTATTACTTCCACAACTGCGTGTACGACTTCATGTGGAAGAACAACAAACGCCGCTATGCAGAAAAGTTTCCCACCTGGGACATCTTGCGCAAGTACAACAAAGACTACAAACTCATCTTTGTGGGCGATGCCACCATGAGCCCTTACGAAATTTTGCAACCAGGGGGCAGCGTGGAATACAACAACGAAGAAGCCGGCGCCGAATGGCTACAACGCCTCACCCACACGTTTCCTAAATTTGCGTGGATCAACCCCGAGCCGCAAGGCGTTTGGCAATACCGCCAAAGCATTGCGGTCATTCAACAGCTCATGAGCAACCGCATGTTCCCCCTTACCCTCAAAGGTTTGGAAGACGCCATGCGCATGATGAGCAAATGATGAGCTGACACATCACAACCAACACTGACAGGATTTCAAATGGCCAAATCATATTTAATAGGACAAGTGACCGTGCTTAACCCTGAAGGCTACACCCAATACTCGCAGCACGTGCCGGCCACATTGGCACAGCATGGCGGCAAGTACTTGGTCAGGGGCGGCCACAGTGACCAACTTGAAGGCAAAGCGCAAGCCAACAGACAAGTGGTGATTGAGTTTCCAAGCCGTGAAGCCGCAGAAGCTTGGTATCACAGCCCCGAATACCAAGCCATCCTGCCGCACCGCAAAGCCAATTCAGAAGGACACATTGCCATCGTGGATGGTTTTGAAGGCTAAAATTCAAGCCTCCGCCGCCGTAGTTCAATGGATAGAACGAGTGCCTCCTAAGCGCTAGATACAGGTTCGATTCCTGTCGGAGGCACCACGAGTTACTTCTGACCCATGCAGCTTGCGTAATACGTCACTGTGCCTGGCCAGTCAGAAAATATTCCCCTAATTCCGACATCCTTGGCTAGAACGTGCAAGGCCTCGAGGATGTCCCCCTCGCGTGAAATTGCGCTGTTGACGCTTTGGTAATACCAACCGCCTTTGTCTGATGCCATCACGCCAGAACGCTCTAAGCTCCAAGTGATGATGGACAAACCAGCTTGTTTCGCATTTTTTGCATACTCAGAGGCCACTAATTTACCGTCCTTTGCGTCCAACAGCGCAAAGATCGGCGGCGCGACAATTTGCACACCCTCTTTTTTATAGCTGATCAACTTTGCAAGGTCTGGCAGATCAGCAGTCTTTTCGGCCGCATCTAGAAAAACCGCTTGTTTGGCAAACTTGGGTTCGTTCTTGATCCAGTAGCGAATGTCGTTTTGATCAAATGATTGAGGGAACACTTTGTGAGGCGCTACTTTTGCAGCCTTGTATTCGTCAATCATTTTTTGCGCATACGCTTCTTGTGTGAATCCATCAAAGGGCATTTTCACTGTGGCAGATTTAAGTTCAGGCGTCATATTCACACCCAGCTTTTTAAACAATGCGATGCTGTCTTGGTGCGTCATCAATGTACCGCTGGTGGGTCCACTGTAAAGGTCGGTGCGCCAGTTCGCAGTACCGCCCATAAACTCCTGAGCAGTTTTGGCCATCGGATTGAAGGCGTCCATTTTTCCGCGCAGTGTTTTAAATTCTGCCAATGTGATGTCGCTGGTTCGGCATTCAGCAGTGGCAGGCACATTTTTTTCTGCGTCATACGGCGTAAAGGGTTTGGTGCACTTGGCTGCCAGAGGCGTTGCCAAAATATTGGTGGTGGTGTGCAAATCGTTTTGCGCATGACGGCAAACCAATTCCTTGTCTTTGGTAAAAGTCACATCGCACTCAACGACACCCGCACCCATTCGAGCCGCTGCTTCGTAAGACTCTTTGGTGTGCTCAGGAAACATCAAGGCGGCGCCACGATGGCCAATTGAAAAATTGGTTTTTTTGAATGGGCCATTGGCGCAACTTTGCAGTTTCGCCTTCAACGGGCTGTCAACCATGTCCGAGACTAAGAAGTAAGGGCGTGGGCCAACTTGGATATTCTTCACGGCCGCGGGGCTTTGGGCCATAGCCGATAAGCTGCACCCAATTGCCAAAAAGGCAAGGGCTAAACGATATGGGGAAGTACGCATGAGAAAACTCCGTTCAGATAAAAGCCACCCGAAGGTGGCTTTTGATTTAGCAATTCGCTTCAATTAAAGCTTGGCTGTCAAACTCAAGAAAACTGCACGTGGCGCGCCAGGCAATACTGTTTGATTGGTTCCAGTGGCATCACCGTAAGTGAAGCCATTGCTACCCACCGTGGCAATATAACGCTTGTCTGCCAAGTTTGTTCCGGTCAGTTGCAAAGTCATATCGCTGAGCGATGCGACTTTACCCATGCGGTAACCCACAGAACCATTCAACAAGGTACGACCGCCAACTGATGCATCGTTTGAATAGCTGTAATAACGCTTGCTCATGTAATCAACACCGACGTTTGCGAAGACATCTTTGACGTCGTAGCTGATGATCGACTTCCACATCTGGGATGGCGAATCAACAATTGTTTTTCCATTGGTGTTGTAAGTAACGCCATTGCTCACGTAGTTGCTGGTGTAGGTGTTTTTGTTGATGTTCAAACCGTTGAACCATGAGAAGCCTTTGGCAAACTTCCACGAATCGGAGATTTCAACACCCGTCATGCGAGCGCCGCCCACGTTGCCCAAAACAGAGGGGTTACCCACGATGCCAGCACCTTGCTGAATGGCCAACAAACGGTTTTCGAAATTCACATCGTAAACAGCGATCACAGCTTGATTGTCAGCTGCATTGAGACGCCAGCCAGCTTCAATTGTCTTTGAGGTTTCTGGTTTCAAAGTTGAACGGATGGCATTGAAACCTGCGGCTGAGGTGCCGTAGGGACCTGACACAGAACTTTGGAAGGCACGCATATTTTCTGCGTAGCCACCGAACAATTCGCTCGAGGCATTCAAGGCGTATGTCATGCCCAGCTGAGGCAAAAAGGATTTGCTGGCGCTGATGCTGCCTTGGGGATAAGAGCTGGTGCTGCCCACTTGCAATACGTCGTCAGTCGCTGCCTTGAGCGATTTGAAACCAAAATTGACGTTCAAATCGTTGGTCAGACTCAAGTTGTCCTCTAAAGAGAACTGAGTTGTTTTGGTACTGAATTGATGTTGCCACTGCGTGTAGAAAGGATTGCTTGGGAAATCGTAGGGAGATGGGAAAGCAGCTGCCGGCGTTGCGTAAAAACGTCTCGCCTGATTGAAGTTGTTGTCCTCGTACCAGACCGCTGCTTTGATGCTGTGATCTGCCAATCTGTAATCGGCACTTGCGACCACGCCAGAACGATTCAAACGGTACTCTGTGGTTCTGAGTGACTGAGGTGTGCCATCGGGTGAAGCCACATAAGGCGTATACCACAAGCCATCACCATTGTTTTCGTGGGCGTAAACAGTTGTTTTGGTTTTCAAATTGTCCGACAAGACGCTTGCCAAGCTAAAACCATAGAGGGTATCTTTGCGAAGGCCAGAACCAGCATAGTATTGGTAGTCACAAGATGCAGAGTAAGTGCTAGGAACACCGTTCACAGTATTGCCGCACTGTGTTTTGGCAATGTTCAAAGCTTGGGTCACATTGGGATAAGTGTTGTCAAACTTATAGCCAAATTGTTTGATCATTTGCAAAGACAAATCTTGATAATCAATTTCACGACGATCAGAAGTGTTCGCAAATGCAGTGAACTTGTTGCCGCCAAATTCATTGACGTATTTGAAATTGACTTGTGTTTGACGTTGTTGACCAGCGCCCTTCCACTTGTCAGATGCTTGATCGGTCATGCTCAAATAAGCACGGCCATTGTCTGTTTGACCTGTTTCCAAACGGGCAAAAACGTGGTTTGCACCAAACGATCCAGTGCCAACATTGAAAAAAGCGCCGCCCACTTTGGCGGGGTCAATCGAGTAAAACTGAACTGTGCCGCCCAAGTTACTGGAGGATGCTGTGCTCAAAGAGCCTGTACCTGCAGACAGGACGGCCTTGTTGATGTTCTCGGTAGACACAGCACGGCTGATGTGGAGTCCATTGAAATTGCCGTAGCTCATGTCACCCAAGGGCACATCGTCTAAAGTGAACCCCAGTTGGTTTTGGTTGAAGCCACGAACAGAAAATCGTGTAGACCATTCATAAGCACCAAAGGTGTCAGCAGATTGGAAATTCACAGAGGGCAAGCGCGCAATGGCAGCCAGCGGGCTAGAACCGGGAGGCAACTGGCTCATTTCGATGCTGCTGATGGTTTCCACTTGACGAGAAATGCCTTTGCCGTTGGCAATCACCACCAGCTCAGCAGAAGCGTCGTTGACTGATTGCGCAGAGGCAATGACGGGTACAAATGCAGCAAGCACCAACGTTGCGAGTGCTGATTTTTTGAAACCGAATTTTTGAGAAGTTCTCATGAGGCCCTTAAGTTGGTGAAATAAAAACTTACTTAATTTAATGTTGGCGTTTGACAATTTAATGACGACTTATTTTTGTCATCCAATTTCTCCTTGCATGCTTTGTCACATTGAAGTAACAAATGTTTGCAAAACTTTTCACAATGAAATACTTACTTTGCAGCTCACTCAAAATTTCTTTTTTGATTGGTTTTTTTGCATTACAAATAACGCAAACAACCCATGCAGAAAAAATAAATCTCACCAAGCATCACAAAACGCCCGTAGTTTTAATTTCCATTGACGGCCTGCGGCCCGTGGATTGGCGAAATGCCTCAGCCAGTGAATTACCAACTTTGACGCAGCTGCGCGACAACGGCTATTTTGCGGAAGGCGTCGTTGGCGTGACGCCAACTTTGACCTACCCGAGTCATGTCACCCTGATCACTGGTCAGTCACCTGCTGTTCATGGCGTCTTCTCTAACACCTCGTTTGATCCAATGAACATCAATCAAGTGGGGTGGTATTGGTATGCATCTGACATCGAAACGCCCACTCTTTTTGGGGCCGCCAAAAAAGCAGGGCTTTCAACGGCCAATGTTCATTGGCCAGTCACGGTGGACGAGAAAATTGATTTTTCCCTTCCCCAAATATGGCGAACGGGCCACGACGATGACCGAAAACTACTCAAAGCACTGTCAACCCCGGGGCTGCAAGCTGCTCTAGAAAAAAAATTGAACTTGGTCTACGCGCAAGGCATCAAGGAAGATTTAGACGACGACTTAAACAGGGCTAAGTTTGCGCAAGCCTTGCTTGAAATGAAACGACCCGATTTTTCGACCATCTACTTAACGGCCCTTGACCACAATCAGCATATTTTTGGACCTGGTACTCAGCAAGCCAAAGATGTTCTGAAGACCTTGGATACCACGCTTGGTGAGATCGTTCAAACTGCCAGAAAAGTGAATCCCAAAACAGTCATTTTTGTGGTGTCAGATCATGGGTTTGCACAAGTTAACCATGACGTCAATTTAATTGGTGCATTTTTGCAAAACGGCTTGATTCAATATGACGCCGTCAATAAAAAGGTAACCGGATGGACCGCTGCGCCTTGGTACTCAGGCGGTTCAGCGGCCATCATGATGAAAGACCCGTCTGACAAAGCCACCTATGAGAAAGTCAAAGCGATCTTAGAACAGCTTCGCAGTTCTCCAGAAGTGGGCATTGCGGCGGTTTATGAAAAGCCATTCATTCGACAAATGGGCGCCAACCCACTTGCACAGTTTTGGGTGGACTTCAAATTGGGCTATGAAATGGGTACTGACCCCTCAGCCGCTTTGGTTTCTCCAAGCAAGAACAAGGGCATGCATGGTTACTCACCGAACAACCCAGAAATGCATGCGACTTTGATTGTTTCCAAACCTAAAAAGAACAGCAGCACCAACTTGGGAACCGTTGACATGCGAGACATTGCGCCCACAATCGCCCATGTTCTTGGCGTTCCATTCAAAAATACGGAAGGCAAAGTTCTTCAACTTAATTGAGAACTGGCCAGGTCATTGACGTCGTCAAACGGGTTAAGGCTACTTCAAACCCTGGCCGCCAAACACGTCCCCTTCAACACCAACACCTCTTCCCTCAAATCTTTGGCCCAAGCTCTGCGGTCTCGGCCTTGGGGCATTTGGGGTTCTCCAAAGCACACCACTGCTTTGAGATTTTTGGCATTCAGCACGCCCCACATAGAGCCTAAGAGCGTGTCGTCGTCAATGTAGCGCGCGGCCATGCTAATGGACTGTGTGCGCGCATCGATCAGTTGCAATGCCAAGGGCTGCACTGGCGCTTGGGCCTCGATGGCCGATTGAAGGAGGTTGGCATGAAAAGGCAGCACGCCCACACCATCGCCGGTGGTGCCTTCTGGAAACACCGCCAGCACATCGCCATTTTGCAATGAATGCGCCATCTCTTTAACCATGCGCAAAGCGTCTTTCCGTTGGGCACGTTCGATGAACAATGTGCCTGCGCCTTTGGCCAATTTACCCACCAAGGGCCAGCTGAGCAATTCTGATTTGGACACAAAGCGGCAATGGCGCGTGGCATGGATGACCGTGATGTCTAGCCACGAGATGTGATTGCACACCATCAAGGCTGGGCCTTCAAGGACAGGCTGGCCGTGCACTTCCAATTCAATGTGCCAAATTCGAAGCAACTGCGAGGCCCAAGCCTGCACAAAGGCTTCACGTTGCTGCGGGTTGAATTGCGGAAAGCGCCAGTAAATGACCACCCAGGCCGTGAGCACGTGCCAAAAGCCACGCAGCAGTTTGAGGGCCACTCTCATGCTTTGATCAGATCTTTTAAAGGGGGTTCAAGCTTGGTAAGCCACTTGCCCATGAACCAAGGTGCAGCGCACCCGGCCAGGCAAGTCGTAGCCCGAAAACGGTGTGAACTTACCTTGGCTGCGCAGGCTGTCTGCGGTCACTTGCCAATGGGCTTCGGGGTCTAACACACACACGTCGGCTTGGGCGCCCACTTTGAGTTGGCCCATGTCTTTGCGCAACACGCGTGCGGCTTCTGAGGTTACGACGGCCATGGCTCTGGACAAAGGCACTTTGCTGTCTTGCGACCATTTAAGGGTCAAGCTCAGTAGCAACTCAAGGCCAGTGGCGCCTGGCTCTGCCTCCGCAAAGGGCAAGGCTTTTTCGTCTTCACTCACGGGGCTGTGGTCTGACACCAAGGCATCGATGGTGCCGTCGGCCAAGGCTTCGCGCAATGCATCACGATCGCGCTGTTGGCGCAGCGGTGGCGATACGCGCGCACGGCTGTCGAAGTAACCCACATCGGCGTCCGTCAGGTGCAATGAGTTGATGCTCACATCGCAAGTAATGGGCAAGCCTTCGGCTTTGGCTTGACGCACCAAAGCCACGCCGGCGGCGCTGCTAATGCGGCACAAATGCACATGTGCTTTGGTGTTTTTGAGCAATTCAAAAATGGTGTGCAAGGCAATGGTCTCGGCTGCCACAGGTACGCCCGACAAGCCCATGCGCGTGGCCAAGGGGCCGCTGGCGGCCACGCCTTTGCCCAAGTGCAGTTCTTGGGGGCGCAGCCACACCGTGTAGCCAAAGGAGTTGGCGTATTGCAAAGCACGTTGCAGCACTTGGGTGTTCTCCAGGGCCACTTCGGCTTGGCTAAAACCGACACAGCCCGCTTCTGTGAGTTGAACCATTTCTGTCAGCACTTCGCCTTTGAGGCCGCGCGTGAGTGCGCCCAAAGGCATCACATGCGCGCGGTGAAGTCTTTCGGCTTTGAAGCGGAGCATTTCTACCAAACCGGGTTCGTCCAGCACAGGATCGGTATCTGGCGGGCACACCAAGCTGGTCACACCACCGGCCACCGCAGCGGCCAATTCAGAATCGAGCATGCCTTCGTGTTCATGGCCTGGCTCTTTGAGTCGAACAGACAAATCGACCAAGCCTGGCATCACAATCAGGCCTTTGGCATCGATGGTTTTTTGCGCTTGAAAGCCTTCGGGTGCTTTGCCGATGGCCAGAATTTTGCCGGCTGAAATGGCCACATCGGCCACAGTGTCTGTGCCACTGGCGGGGTCCATCACGCGGCCCCCTTGAATCAAAATCTTCATGGTCTTTGATCTTTCTTTTTCTAATTTGTCAGGCCTCGTTGCCGGCCACAATGCTCATGACCGCCATGCGCACCGCAATGCCAAAGGTGACTTGCGACAAGATCACGCTTTGCGGGCCATCCACCACGGCCGAGTCAATTTCGACGCCGCGGTTAATGGGGCCAGGGTGCATCACGATGGCGTCGGGTTTGGCCAGTTGGAGTTTTTCTGTGGTCAGGCCAAAGCGTTTGAAATATTCTTGGCTAGAAGGAAGAAGTGCACCACTCATGCGCTCGTTTTGCAAGCGCAAGGTAATGACCACATCGCAATCCTTGATGCCGTCTTCCAAGTTGTGAAACACCTTCACGCCCATTTGGGCCAAGTCGGCGGGCACCAAGGTTTGCGGACCCACCACGCGCACTTCGGCACAGCCCAAGGTGGTCAGGGCATGAATGTCGGAGCGCGCCACGCGCGAGTGCAACACATCGCCCACGATGGCCACCGTGAGGTTGGCAAAATCTTTTTTGTAGTGGCGAATGGTGTACATGTCGAGCAAACCCTGTGTCGGGTGAGCGTGCCGGCCGTCTCCCGCATTCACCACGTGCACATGGGGTGCCACGTGTTGTGCAATGAGGTAAGGCGCACCCGACTCAGAATGGCGCACCACAAAAATATCGGCGGCCATGGCAGACAAATTGGCAATGGTGTCGAGCAAGGATTCGCCTTTGGAAGCAGAAGACCGCGCAATGTCGAGGTTGATCACATCGGCCGACAAACGCGTGGCCGCAATTTCAAAGGTGGTGCGCGTGCGCGTGCTGTTTTCAAAGAACAAATTGAACACGCTTTTGCCGCGCAGCAAGGGCACTTTTTTGACTTCGCGGTTGCTCACGCTGACAAAGTTGGCCGCGGTGTCGAGGATGTGCGTGAGCATGTCGCGCGACAAACCTTCGGTGGACAACAGGTGAATGAGTTCACCGTTTTTATTCAGTTGGGGGTTGCGTTTGTAGAGCATTGTTATTTTTTCCCTGTGCTGTTTTCGTCTTGCTGTTCCACTTCAAGACTGAACTCTCCGCCGGCCAGCCGCACCAGTGCCAAAGATTGGTTGCTGGGCAAGCTGACCCGGGCCGCGGCAAAATCGGCTTGAATGGGCAGCTGCCGACCACCCCGGTCTACCAACACGGCCAAGCGCACGCTGGCGGGTCGGCCGTAGTCAAACAATTCGTTGATGACCGCGCGAATGGTGCGGCCGGTGTAGAGCACATCGTCCAAGATGAGCACATCGGCGTCTTGAATTTCAAAAGGCAGTTGGGTTTGCCCTCCCGCCGACAAGCCGCGCTGTGCAAAATCGTCGCGGTGCATGGCCGATGAAATACTGCCGTGTTGGCCACTTAAACCCAAGTCCTTTTGCAAGCGCTCGGCCAGCCAAGCGCCGCCAGACGTAATGCCCACCAAGCGGGTGTTGGGCGTGCACATCGTTCGCACTGCGTTTAAGAGTTCGCCATACAGCGCCTCTGCATTCAAAGCCAATGCACTCACGGCAGACTCCTTAAAAATTGTTCCAAAATAATACAAGCCGATGCCGCATCGGCATCTTTGGCGCCATTGGCAATGGCTTCGGTGGTGCTGTAGCGCTCGTCCACTTCGTACACGTTCAAGCCAAATCGACCGCGCAATTGGCGCGCAAATTTTTGCGCGCGCAAGGTGTTTTCATGGGCGGCCCCATCGGGGTGGAAAGGCACACCCACCACCAAAGCATCGGGCGCCCACTCTTGAATGCGTTTTTCAATGTGGGCAAAGCGTGCGTCGCCTTCGGCCACCACAGTGGCTTGGGGGGTGGCCTGGCGCAGCATGCGGTTGCCCACCGCCACACCGGTGCGCTTCAGACCAAAATCAAAGGCCAAGAAACTTTGCTGTGAAAGAGGAACCAAAACAGGCGCAGACACAGCCCCATGGACAGGCACTGTGAGCGCCTGGCCCTGGCTCATGCGTGCCCCGCCTCGCCAAACAGCATCCAAGCTTGAAGCCCCAACAGGCTGAGGGCTTTGTCGTAGCGCTGCGCCACGGGGGTTTCAAAAATAATGGCCAGGTCGGCTTCTACGGTGAGCCAACTGTTTTCCACAATTTCGGATTCAAGCTGACCTTCTCCCCATGAGGCATAGCCTAGGGTGACCAAAACGCGCGGCGGGCCAGATCCGTTGGCAAGCGCTTCCAACACATCTCTGGAGGTGGTCATGGCCATACCGCCGGGCACGCTCAGGGTTGAAGCATAAATAGACGAGCCCATGGCAGCACCCAGTTCTGTGCCCTCATGCTTGTCTTCCGATTGAGACGGGTGCGCCAAAATGGGCTCGTGGAGCACAAAGCCGCGTTCGGTTTGGACTGGACCGCCTTGCAATACATTGGTTTGCAATAGATCGTTACGATGCAAAGGCAGGTCGACTTTTTCAAACAATTGCTTCAAACTCAGGTCGCCGGGCTTGTTGATGATCAGGCCCATGGCACCGCGCTCGGAGTGTTCGCACAAATAAACCACACTCTTGGCAAAAGTAGGATCCTCCAAGCCTGGCATGGCAATCAAAAAATGATGCGAAAGCTGAGTGGAGGCAAAATCTGCTGGCATGTTGCAATTCTAACTTTCTCAAAGCATGAACAAACCCTTTTCTACCGGCTTGGTCTGGTTTCGACGCGATTTACGGGCCACAGACAACGCCGCCCTGTTTCACGCCCTCAAAAATTGCCAAAAAGTTCACTGCGTTTTTGTCTTTGACACCGACATCTTGAACCCACTGCCCCGACAAGACCGGCGCGTGGCCTTTATTCAAGAATCTTTGGTCGAGCTCAACGCCGCTTTAACCCACGGCCTCATTGTGCTGCACAGCAGCGCACTCAAAGCCATCCCTCAATTAGCCCATGCCCTGGAAGTGCAAGCTGTCTTTGCCAACCATGACGACGAGCCCCAAGCCCTCAGCCGCGATGCCCAAGTGCGCGGCGCATTGGCCAATGCCGGCATTGCCTTTCACACCTACAAAGACCATGTGGTGTTTGAACGCCAAGAGGTGCTCACACAAGCCGCCAATCCGTACACTGTTTTCACCCCCTACAAAAACGCTTGGCTTAAAAAGCTCAAAGCCGAAGACTTGGCGCCCCACCCCGTGCAAGCGCATTTCGATGCTTTGGCGCCCCGGCCTGCTGCCTACAACCAAGCCGTACCCACTTTGCCCGACCTCAATTTTGAGCCCGTCAATTTGTCTTCACTTCACTACCGAAGCGGCACCAGTGGCGCGCAAGCTTTGCTCCAAGACTTTTTGCATCGCATCGACCGTTACGAAGACACTCGCAACTTTCCGGCCATCAAGGGGCCCAGTTATTTGAGCGTTCATTTGCGTTTTGGCACCGTGTCGGTTCGCCAATTGGCCTCTGAGGCATGGCGCAGATCGGCCACCAGTGAAGGCGCTCGCGTGTGGCTGGCCGAACTCATTTGGCGTGATTTTTATGCCCAAATTTTGGCCAATTTTCCACACGTGGCAGAGCGCAGCTTCAAGCCCGAATACGATGCCATCAAGTGGGACCATGGGCCGCATGGCAAGGCTTTGTTTGCGGCATGGTGTGAGGGGCGCACGGGTTACCCCTTGGTGGATGCGGCCATGGCTCAAATTAACCAAACCGGCTACATGCACAACCGCCTGCGCATGGTGGTGGCCTCGTTTCTCACCAAAGACCTGGGGGTCGATTGGCGCTGGGGCGAAAAATACTTTGCAGAACACCTGATCGACTTTGATTTGTCGGCCAACAACGGCGGTTGGCAATGGGCCAGTTCCAGCGGGTGCGATGCCCAGCCTTATTTCAGAATTTTCAACCCCACCACACAGAGCGAAAAGTTTGACCCCGAGGCCAAATTCATCAAGCGTTATTTGCCCCAATTGGCGGCTTTGCCGGCAACCGATGTGCATGCGCCCTGGGAAGCCAAGCCCATGACACTGCAAGCGGCAGGCATCGTGATGGGCAAAGACTATCCGCTGCCCGTGGTGAACCATGCGCAAGCCCGAGAAACCACTTTGGCTCGGTACGCGGTGGTTAAAAAGGCCGCCTAAAGTAGCTTTTTTAACTCGACTTCAATGGCCTTAAATGGCCACCATTTCGAAGTCTTCTTTGCGCGCGCCGCACTCGGGGCAAGTCCAGTTCATGGGCACGTCGGCCCAGGCGGTACCCGGGGCAATGCCGTCTTCAGGACAGCCGGTGGCCTCATCGTAAATCCAGCCACAAATTAAGCACATCCAAGTTTTTGTATCAGTCACAGCAAGTACCAGTGTCGAATAGAATGAGCCGATTGTATCGGGCTTCAAAGCAACTCATGACCACTCCTTTACCGCCGTCAGATCCGCCAGATTCAGAAACAAACTCGGCACTGGACAACGAAGAAGAAGCCACCATTGCCTGCGTGCTGGTGTTTAACTCCAGCGACCCCAGTGGCGCTGCAGGCATTAGCGCCGATGTGCTGGCCATTGCTTCGGTGGGGGCGCATGCACTGCCCGTTCTAACCGGCGCTTACGCCCGCGACACAGCCCAAATTTTTGATTTTTTCCCCCTCGACGAAGAAGCGGTGGGCGACCAAGCCCGCGCCGTCTTGGAAGATGTGCCGCCCCAAGTGATCAAGGTGGGCTTTGTGGGCAGCCCCGAAAACATCAGCATCATTGCCGAGCTCACAGCCGACTACGACGGTGTGCCAGTGGTGGCTTACATGCCCAATTTGTCTTGGTGGGACGACGACAAAATAGACCAATACCTCGACGCCTTCCGCGAGCTGCTGCTGCCCCAAACCAGTGTGCTGGTGGGACACCACAGCACCTTGCGCCGTTGGCTCCTGCCCGATTGGTCTAGCGAAAAAAACCCAGGCCCCCGCGACATTGCCAAAGCCGCCGCCGAGTTGGGCGTGCCCTACACTTTGGTCACTGGCCTGACCGCCAACGATCAAAACATTGACAATGTCTTGGCCACCCCCGAGACCGTGGTGGGTCATGAAAAATTTGAGCGCATTGAGGCGGTGTTCAGCGGCGCTGGCGAAACGCTGTCTGCCGCTCTTGCTGCACTGCTTGCCACGGGCCTCGATTTATCGGCTGCCGCCAGCGAAGCCCTTCACTACCTAGACCGCTGCTTAGACGAGGGCTTTCGCCCTGGCATGGGCAAGGTCATCCCTGACCGATTATTTTGGGCGCTGCCCGATGCCGAGGACGATGATGCCGAAGCAGAAGGCCCCGACATGAACGGTGATTTTTTTGAAATGTCCATCAATGAAACCAAGCACTGACCTCAACGAAACCCTGTTCGAACGCGCCCGCCAAGTCATTCCGGGTGGCGTTAACTCACCCGTGCGCGCCTTTCGCGCAGTGGGCGGCACACCGCGTTTTGTCAAGCGCGCGGAAGGCGCTTATTTTTGGGACGCCAACGGCCAAAAATACATTGACTACATTGGCTCTTGGGGCCCCATGATTTTGGGCCACGGCCACCCTGCCGTTTTAGAGGCCGTGCAAAAAGCCGCCCTCGATGGTTTTTCGTTTGGCGCGCCCACCGAGCGCGAAGTAGAACTGGTTGAGGCCTTGATCAAGTTGGTGCCGTCCATGGAGATGGTTCGCTTGGTGAGTTCGGGTACTGAAGCCGGCATGAGCGCATTGCGTTTGGCGCGCGGCGCCACAGGCCGTAACAAGTTCATCAAGTTTGAAGGCTGCTACCACGGCCATGCCGATGCCCTGCTGGTCAAAGCGGGTTCTGGCCTGGCCACCTTTGGCAACCCCACCAGCGCAGGCGTGCCGCCCGAAGTGGTGCAGCACACCTTGGTGCTGGAGTACAACAACATCGAGCAACTGGAAGAGGCTTTCAAAATTCATGGTCCTGATTTGGCCTGCATCATGATCGAGCCCATTGCCGGCAACATGAACTTTGTTCGTGCCAGCGTGCCATTTATGAAACGCTGCCGTGAGCTGTGCACCCAACATGGCGCCTTGTTGGTGTTTGACGAAGTGATGACAGGCTGCCGCGTGGCCTTGGGCAGCGCGCAAAGCGTTTACGCCAAAAGCATTCCTGGCTTTGAACCCGACGTGACCGTCATGGGCAAAGTGATTGGGGGCGGCATGCCCTTGGCCGCCTTTGGTGGCAAACGCGCCGTCATGGAGCAGCTGGCACCCTTGGGTCCTGTGTACCAAGCGGGCACCTTGAGTGGCAATCCTGTGGCCACTGCTTGCGGCTTGGCCACCTTGACCGAAATCAGCAAGCCTGGTTTCTTTGATGCACTGAGCGCCACCACACGATCATTGGTCGATGGCCTGACGGCAGCAGCAGCGGCAGAGGGCGTGCCCTTTGCAGGCGACTCTGAAGGCGGCATGTTTGGCTTCTTCTTGTTGCCCACCTTGCCCAGCAACTACCCGCAAGTGATGAAAACCGACAGCCCCAGGTTCAACACTTTGTTTCATGGCTTGCTCGACCGCGGCGTTTACATTGCGCCTGCGCTGTATGAGGCCGGCTTTGTGAGCGGCGCCCACAGCGCGCAAGACATTGCCGATACCGTGAGCGCTGCGCGCGAGATTTTCAAGGCGCTGTAATTGAATCTTCTTTGCGCTGAAGGAATTAAGACTCGCGCGTAATGCCAGTTTCCTTGACGATCTTGGTCATCAGATCACGGTCGGCAAGGAAGGCTTTGTTGAAGGCTTCAAGGTTCCATGGCGGGGAATCCATGCCCAGCGCCATCAAGCGTTCTTTAACGTCTTTGTGGGTAATGATTTTGTTCACAGCGCTGTTAAGTTTTTCTTGAATCGCCAAAGGTGTGGCCGCCGGCGCCAGCAAACCAAACCAAGATTCAAACTGAAAGCCTGTTAAGCCCGATTCGGCCAAGGTGGGAATGTTGGGCAGCAAAGGCGAACGTTTTTTGGACGTGATGCCAATGATGCGTAAACGTGTGTCTTGCAAATACACACCCACGCCAGCCGTGGGCACAATGACTGCATTGCCGCGTCCACCCGACACATCGGTTGCGGCTTCTGCAGTGCCTTTGTAGGGCACGTGCACCATGTCCAGGTCGGCGGACTTGGCAAAGTAGGCCATGGCCAAATGCGTAGAACTGCCCACACCGGCCGAGTTGTAATTGAGCACGCCAGGCTTGCTTTTGGCGTATTGAATAAATTCGGCCGCTGTTTTGGCGGGCACAGCGGCATTGACCATCAGCACATAGCTTTGGTTGCCAATGTTGGCCACGGGTGCAAATTCTTTGACGGGCTCATAGAACGGACGTGCGCCCATGGCCGACGTCACAAAGTGGCTGGAAGCCGCCATGAGCAAAGTTTTACCATCGGGCGCAGCCTTCGACACAAAGGCCGTGCCAATGGCGCCGCCTGCGCCAGGCTTGCTTTCAATGATCCAGTTTTGACCGGTCTCTTGCGACAACTCTTGTTGGATAGCACGCGCTGGCATTTCGCGTGCGCCGCCGGGCGCAAAGGGCACGATGATGCGAGACACGCCACCAGACTGCGCAAACACTTTGCCCAAGCCTGCAGACAACAAGGCGGCCACCATGAGTTGGCGACGGCCAAACAAGTTATGAGGAGTGCTCATTATTTTCCTAACAAATCACGGGTTTCATCGAACAATTCGTCCACCGAATAAGGCCTTGGAATGAGACCTTGCTGGTACGTGTATTGAATCAGCACTTGGAGCGCTTTGCGGTTGGGCTCAATGCCAAAAGGTGTGAGGTCCATGTCACCTTTCACAGCGTGCACGGTGCGGCGAGCATTGTCGTGTTTGGCCATGGCTTTGCTTTTGGCCAGCACTTGGTAAACCTCTCGGATCACATCGGGACGGTCTTTGCAGAGGTCTAAGTCAATGGCCATCATGTGGTTAATGGGCAGCATTTGCAAACGGCGGCTCCAAGCTTGGGCAGCGTCATGTGGGTCGGGCAACACCGCTTGCAAGCGCGGATCATCCGGCAAATCACTGCCGATGATGGCGGCGTCCAGTTCGCCCGACAACAACATGTCGACCATCTTGCTGCCTTCTGGCGCGCGCTCAAAACCTTTTGGGTCAGGGAACTCGGCCAAGTGACCGTGCTCAAAGGTGACCCATTTCACTTTGGGCAACTCAACACCGTAGTCGTTGGCCAACACGCCGCGCACCCAAGTGACGGTGGTTTGTGCATGGGCACGAATGCCCACCCGCTTGCCATTGAGTTGGGCCACACTCACTTTGCCGCGCTCAGCGTTGTACACCAAGCAGTGATGCTGAAAACGGCCTTCGCCCACCACCGCAGGCAAGAGGGCCAAAGGTTTGCCATAGGCCTTGGCTTGCAAGTAGGTGACCAATGCCAACTCGGCGACGTCAAATTCCAATTCACGCACCACACGTTTGAAGGCGCGATTGGGTGTTTTGACGGGGTCAAATTCAAAGTCAAACAACTTGGGGCGCAACAAGCCGTTTTTCAAAGCCAGGGTGTTGGGGTAATCGCCCAACAGTGTTTTGAGTTTGAGCTTTTCGGGTTTCATCACAGTCATGGTTTTCACGCTTTGTTCAAATCAGGGTAAAGCGCATGAGCCGTGCCCGAGAAAATCCAACGCTGCTCATCCAGCGTGAGTGACGCTGTGGCTTCAAGGGCTTCTTGCAGATGCTGGGTCAGGCCGCCAGCAGACGCTGGAAAGTTAGAGCCCCAAGCAATGCGATGGGCGCCAAAGGCACTGACCACGGCTTTGGCAAAGGCCGCTTGCGTGGACTTGCCTTCTTTGGATTCACGCACATTGTGGGTGGTGAATTTGAAATTCAAATTCTCGTATTGGGCCAAAGCAAACAAGCTGGCGGCTTGCACATAAGGCGCGCCTTCTTCCAACAAGGGCCGTGCAAAGTGGTCTAAGAGCACGATGGCTTTGGGAAATTGCTTGAGCAAGGTTTCGAGCTGAGGCAAGCCATCGGCGCGCAATTGGACGCACATGGGAATCTTGTGTTGGGAAATATAGTCCCAGACCGGAAAACTGCGGGGGTCATCTAGGCGCACGCTGTGATCTGCGGCCGCCGTGTGCCCTGCAATGAAAACACGCATGCCGCTCATGCCGGCCTCTTTCCAATGCTTTACTTGTGCCACAGCATCGGGCAGCAAAGTATCGACAGAAAAGACACCCACAAATTGGGCCGTGTTGGCCTTTACGCAATCGAGGGTGTAGCTGTTGTCGTGGCCATAGCAGGTAGACGCCTGAACCAAAATGGACTTGGCCACGCCAGCATCTTTCATGGCTTGGGCCATGCCCGCACCATTGACAGGGCGCTCTTTAGACCAATCGGATTGCTTGCCGCCCATGGGGGCCAGCGGATAACAAATGGAATCATCGGCAATGACGTGGCTGTGAGAGTCCACCACGGGCACGCCCAATGAAACGGCCGTCAAAGGAGAAAAAGTTACAGTCATGATGCTTGATGCGAAGTTTCGCGTAAGTCTCTAAAGATAGACATCATGCCTTTAATTCTCAAGCATTCCTTCGAGAAAATTTCACAGCTTGGTGGCCACTTAGTGGCGGAAGTGACGCACGCCTGAAAATACCATGGCCACACCGCGCTCATCGGCCGCGGCAATCACTTCGGGGTCGCGCACAGAGCCGCCTGGCTGAATGACGCAATTGGCGCCCGCATCGACCACCACGTCGAGGCCATCGCGGAACGGAAAGAACGCATCGCTGGCCACCACGGTGTTTTGCAAGCTCAGGCCGGCATGGCCCGCCTTGATGCTGGCAATGCGCGCAGAGTCTAAGCGGCTCATCTGGCCAGCGCCCACGCCCATGGTCATGCCATTGGCGCAAAACACAATGGCATTGCTCTTCACGTACTTGGCCACTTTCCAAGCGAACAACAGGTCTTGCAATTGTGCAGGGGTGGGTTGCACTTTGGTCACGACCAAAAGGTCGGCTAACTGTAGCTCGTGGTTGTCGGCGGTTTGAATGAGCAAACCCGAGCCCACACGCTTAATGTCTTGGGCGTTTCGGCCTTGTTCAAAAGGCGTGCCGCCCGCTTTGAATTCAGGCAGTGCAATTTGCAACACGCGCACATTGGCTTTGGCCTTGAAAATCTCCAGCGCTTCAGGCGAGTAAGCAGGCGCCATGAGCACCTCCACAAACTGCTTGCTGATTTGCTGCGCCGCTGCAGCGTCTACAGTGCGGTTCAGGGCAATGATGCCGCCAAACGCTGAGGTCGGATCTGTTTGAAAGGCTTTGGTGTAGCACTCGAGCGCATTGGCACCCACGGCCACGCCGCAAGGGTTGGCGTGCTTCACGATCACGCAGGCGGATTCTGCAAAGCTTTTCACACATTCCCAAGCCGCATCGGCATCGGCAATGTTGTTGTACGACAGCTCTTTGCCCTGCAATTGCACAGCCGTGACCAAAGAGCCAGGCGCTGGGTACAGGTCACGGTAGAACGCTGCAGTTTGATGCGGGTTCTCGCCATAACGCAGGTCTTGCAACTTCACAAAGCGCCCATTGGACTGCGCTGGATATTCTGTGCGGGTATGGTCGTCCAAATTGTAGGAAGACAAGTAGTCGCTGATGGCCGCGTCGTAATTGCTGATGCGGTTAAAGGCTGCGACCGACAAGGCAAAGCGAGTTTTGTCAGACACTTTGCCCTGCGCTTTGAGCTCGTCAATGACGGCGGCGTATTGCGACGCATCGGTGAGCACCGCCACATCTTTCCAGTTCTTAGCGGCACTGCGAACCATGGCGGGGCCGCCAATGTCGATGTTTTCAATGGCGTCTTCCAAGGTGCAACCTGGCTTGGCCACCGTGGCTTCAAAGGGGTACAAATTGACGATGAGCAAATCGATGGTTTGAATGCCGTGTGCTTTCAAAGCGGCCATGTGCTCGGGCACATCGCGGCGTGCCAACAAACCACCATGCACTTTGGGGTGCAATGTTTTAACGCGGCCGTCCAGCATTTCGGGGAAGTCTGTCACTTGCGCCACTTCTGTGACTGGCAAACCATGTTCGGCCAAGAGCTTGGCGGTGCCACCGGTCGACACCAGTTCGATGTTGAGCGCATGAAGTGCTTGAGCAAATTCAAGGATGCCCGTTTTGTCAGAAACCGAAATAAGTGCTTTCATGTTTTACTTTATGAGTTTGTGTTCTAGTAATTTTTTGCGCAGGGTGTTGCGGTTCAGGCCCATCCAATCGGCGGCACGCGATTGGTTTTGCTCGGCACGCTCCATGACCACTTCCAACAGTGGTTTTTCAACGGCTAGCAACACCATGTCGTACAAGCCGTTAGGCTCAAGGCCAGCGATGTCATCAAAATACGTGTTCAGGTTGTCACGAATACATTCTTCAATTTTTTTCTTGCTCATTCCATCGTCTCCAAAGCCTTGCTGCCTTCTCTGCACAACTCAGCCAGCGGCATGCGCTCCATGCGCTCTGCCATTTCTCCAAAAAAACCAGACACCGCCTGCAGCTGCAACGCTGCAGTTTCCAAAGTGTTCATGTGATCTCGAAAGACGTCGCCACTTGGCAAATCTTTCACATACCAACCAATGTGTTTGCGCGCAGACCGCACGCCAGTGAGCTCGCCATACAAGCTGTAATGGTCTTGCAGGTGGGCCAACAAGGCCCGCTTCACCTCGACCACCAAGGGCGGCGCCAGGTGCTCACCGGTGGCCAAAAAATGCACGATCTCTCTAAAAATCCAGGGGCGGCCCTGCGCTGCACGGCCCACCATGACGGCGTCGGCACCGGTGTACTTCAGCACATCACGTGCTTTTTCGGGGGAGTCAATGTCGCCATTGGCCACCACCGGAATATTCAATGCAGCTTTCACAGCGGCCACCGTGTCGTATTCAGCAAGGCCCGTATAGCCTTGTTCTCGAGTGCGGCCATGGATGGTGATCATTTGGATGCCAACGTTTTCAAAGGCTTTGGCCAACACCAAGGCGTTCTTTTGGGTGTGGCTCCAACCCGTGCGCATTTTCAAACTAACTGGTACACCGTGGGGCGCACAGGCGGCCACCACGGCCTGTGCAATTTCAATGGCCAAGGCTTCGTTTTGCATGAGCGCAGAACCGGCCCATTTGTTGCAAACTTTTTTGGCAGGGCATCCCATGTTGATGTCAATGATCTGGGCGCCATGTGCAATGTTGTAGGCCGCCGCTTCGGCCATCATGGGTGCGTCGGTGCCTGCAATTTGAACCGCAATGGGACCGGGTTCACCATCGTGATTGGCACGCCGAGATGTTTTTAAACTCTTCCACAAGTCTTTGCGCGACGTGACCATTTCACTCACAGCGTAGCCCGCGCCAAACTGTCTGCACAGTTGGCGGAAAGGCCGATCGGTGACACCCGCCATGGGCGCCACAAAAACAGCATTGGGAAGTGCAAAAGGTCCGATGTGCATGGACGAAAAAGTAGACGGGAAAAATAGACTGAAAAAGGAAGCTGGCAATTAACGGGAGATCACGGGGGAAATCGTTCGCAATGGGATTGCTTAAAAAGGAGGCACGATTGTAAGTGCTTATTTTTTGAGCAGGGGAATTATTTTATAAATAATTTCAACATGCGAACCTTTGGCTACACTGTGCACCAAATGGAAACATGGTTTGCGACTCACATCACCCAAATGCTGGCTTGGTTGTCCTTGCCAGAGTTCGGTTTGAGCACGGTGTTTGTCATCTCTTTTATTTCGGCCACTCTCCTGCCATTGGGCTCTGAGCCCGCAGTGTTTGGCTTGATCAAGCTCAATCCCGATTTATTTTGGCCCACCATTTTGGTGGCCACCGTGGGCAATACCCTGGGTGGCTTGGTCAGCTGGTGGATGGGTTATGGCGCTCACCAAGCCTTGAACAAAGTGCGCACTTACCCCGCTCAAGCAAACTCCGACTCGCCCCAACAGTCGCCATCCTTGGGCGACAAAATGCATTACAGGGCCTTGGTCTGGTTGGAAAAATTGGGGCCCAAGGCTTGCCTGCTGGCATGGCTACCCGGTGTGGGCGACCCATTGTGTGCAGTGGCTGGTTGGCTCAAGATGCCTTTTTTACCCTGCGCCATTTACATGGCCATTGGCAAGTTTGTGCGCTACGTGGTGATGAGCTCCTTGCTGCTTTGGGTGTTTTAGCCCAACAACTCTTCCGACAATTCATTTCCAACAAGGCTTACCTTAAGACCAACAAGGCGGCCACAAAAATCAAAAAGCCCAGCAACACTTTTCGAAATGCATCTTCGCTCAGTTTGTGGCGCAATTTTTGGCCCGTGCTGAGTCCAATGGCCATGGGGATGAGCGCTAAAAAAGAATACCCAATGTCAATCACCTCCATGCGATCAAAGGCATACATGGCGGCATACAAAGGCCATGCTGCATTGAGGTAAATCACGCTGATGGCGCCCACAAATTCATCGCGCTTGAGCTTGAGCGACATCATGTAGCTGATCAAGATGGGGCCCATGAGCGAAGACACGCCGCCCAACATGCCCGACAAAGTACCCACCAGCGCTCCCGTCCATTTTTCTTTTTGGGGCGAAATGCTGAAGCTGGGTTTGAACAACATCGACACCACCGCCAGGACCACGGCAAACGCCACCAACATGTTCAATTGCTTGACGGTAAAACTCAAGGTCCAATGAACCGCAAACACCGTCATGATGGCCTGTGTCAGCATGAGAGGCCAAAATCGCTTCAGGGTAATTTTCCAACTGGCCTCTTGCCAAGCTTGCCAAATGTTGGAGGCTAAAACTGGCACAGCCACCAAGGCAATGGCCTGCGTGCTGCCAATCATGAGCGACATGAGGGGTACCGCAAACAAGGGCAGGCCCACCCCCAAGGTGCCTTTGACGATGCCGCCAAACAAGATCGCTGCCGCACAAGCGGCAATGATCAGCACCGTGTCGGTGCTGAGCAGGAATTCCATTGAAGGCTCGTTTCTAAAGGCTGATTAAATTTTGAAAGCTTCAAGCGACTCGGGCGCAAACAACTCTTGCGGACTGAGTTTGCGAGGTGACAGACCTTGCTCTTGGTGATAGCGGGTAAAGGTTTCGAGCACATCGATGTTTTTCTCGAGACCATAAGACCACCAGTCGTTGCCAAACTCTTTGCGCGCATCTTCCACGTGCGCTGTGAGCCAAGGCAGCATGGCTTTGAGAGCGGCAGTTTCGTAAAGATCTTCGTAGGTCCGGCGCTGCGCTTCAATGAAGGCCTTGGTGAGCGACTGTGCAATCCAACGGTTGGCTTCGTACACTTCGCGGCGAATGACCACGGTGTGCATGATGGGGAAAATTTTGGTTTGACGGTAGTAGGCGCGCTCAATGTCGACGTAGTTTTCAAACAAGCGCTTCACTTTGCCATCGCCCTTTAAAAACGATGATGGCATGCGCGCAGTGTAGAGCGCATCGAGTTCGCCGTCGTGCAGCATTTGCGACAAGGTTTGGTGCGGCTCAATGGGGTGCACTTGAATGTTGGGTGGCAAATTGAGCTTTTGCTTTTCAATGCGGCCGGTCTCTTCTTCGCCGCCAAACAAGTAGGGCTGTGCATCCACGGGCACACCGTAATGGTCTTGCAAAATACCGCGAATCCAGACTGGCGCCGTCATTTGGTACTCAGGGCTGGCAATGCGTTTGCCAATCAAGTCTTTGGGCTCGTTGATGCCTGAGTTGGCATTCACATAAATGCACGAGTGGCGGAAAAAACGCGATGGAAAAACGGGAATGGCGATGAAGGGACGGTCAGGACGGTGCAAAGACACGCAGTAAGACGAGAGCGACATTTCGCACACATCAAATTCGCGAAAGCGCGCCATGCGAAAGAAAGTCTCTTCCACGGGCAAGTTCAAATAATTGAGATCAATGCCGTCAACTTGAACACTGCCGTCCATGAGGGCGCGGGTGCGATCGTAGTTCCAGCAAGCAAAGCTAAGGGGGAGTTTGGCCATGGTGTACTTCTTTAAAAAATTATTCGGGTTTCAAACCAGCCAAAGCCACTGCTTTGGCCAGGCGTTCGTTTTCAGATTGAATGGCTTTGGCATAGTCGGCGGGGTTGCTGCCCACGGCATCAATGCCAGCGGTGCCCAATGTGGCCAAGAGTTCGGGATGTTTATTGACCGCTGCGGCCTCGGCGCTCAAGCGGGCAATGGCGCCAGCGGGCGCGTTGGCATGCGCCAGCGCGCCAATGACCACCGCAAAATCGAAGCCTGGAATGATTTCAGAAATGCTGGGTACTTGCGGCATGAGCGCTGAGCGCTGTCCTGCGTTGCTGCCCAAAATTTTGACTTGGTTGTTTTTGGCAAAGCCCGCCAAGGAAGGCAAGGCAGAGAACAAGCACTCGACTTGTCCCCCAATGAGCGCTGGCACAGACTGGCCGGAACCGCGGAAGGGCACATGGCGAATGTCAATGCCCAACGCTGCTTTCATGGCTTCCATGGTGAGGTGATGGCTGCTGCCAATGCCCGAAGAACCATAGTTGAGTTGGTCGGGGCGAGCCTTCACATACTGCACAAACTCTTGCAGCGTGTTGACTGGCACTTTGGGGTTCACGGCCAAATACAAAGGCGAGCGCGCCAGCAAAGACACAGGCGCAAAGTCGCGCTTCAGGTCGTAGGCCAAGCTTTTGTAAATGAGGGGGTTGATGGAGAACATCGAGCCGTCAGTGACCAAAAACGTGTGGCCGTCGTTGGGGCTGCTGGCCAGCGCTTGGGCCGACACCACGCCGTTGCCGCCGGGCTTGTTTTCAATCACGACGCCTTGGCCAATGCGCTCGCCAATGCGCAGGGCAAACACGCGCGCCACGGTGTCTGGCAAACCACCAGGTGCATAGGGCACGATGAACTTCACGGGTTTGGTGAAATTGAAAGTGGATTGCGCAGTGGCGTGTCCCGCCATGCTGGCCCATAAAGGCGCTGCGGCTGCAACTAAAAGATCACGACGTTTCATGGAATGGTCTCCTGATGGATGAGGGTGTTTATACCGGTTGGGCGACATGGTTGCGCCAATCCGTGTGCTTAGGAATGATGGCCTGGTATGAGCAAACTTCACGCGGCACCGCATTGACCCCTGTCCCTATGGGTGTTTCGCCAGCCATGAAGTCTTGCAGCGCCTTCAACATGCGTTTGCGAAACTCCACAATGGCCAAGTCGCTGGCGCCTAGCCGGTCATTGGTTCTGTCAACAATGGGGCCCATGGACACCCACATGGCCATGTCTTGATTTGGAATGCCCGTGATACCCGTAAAGTTGCCCGCCTTCATGGCCGCGCGGTCTTGGCCGAATTTATTGGCATGGTTGCGCAATGGATTGAATTGGGCGTCTAAATCGGGGCCGACTTCGGCATGCAAAAAAGCACGCCAAGCCGCAGTGCTGGGGGTGGTTTCTGCAGGGCCCCAAGCCATGAAATGGAAGGCGGTGTGGTGGTCGTCTACCGGCACATTCATGTTGGCCACGTTGTATTGGTCATTGGGCGGAATGAGCGCCGATGCAGGCGCCAAAAACACAGTGCTGCGCACGTAGTCATGGGTCTGCGCATCTTTGATGGGGCGGCGAATGGCCGCATACCGAAAACCATAAGGCGTGCGCTCCACTTGCATGCGAGGAGATTTGTCGGTGGAGGGGCGCAACCACTGCGTGTCGGTGGCTTTGGCGCCATCGACCCGAGCCGGCACCATGTCGGAGGCGTGCAAGCTGGAGCTGTGCGCGGAATCAATTTGGCCTTCCAGAATTTGTGCCCAATTGGCAGGCACAATGATTTTGGCCACAGCCAAAGCGCTGTTTTCTGTGGGGGCCCAAACGGGTGGCACAAACTCTGGCTGGTGCTCGGGGGGCCCCATGTAGGCCCATACAAAACCCGCCCACTCCTTGACCGGGTAAGCCTTGTGCTTCACCTTTTGCACCAAGCCACTGCCCTGCGGCTCGGAGGCCATGTCGACCACGTTGCCCACCACGTCCATTTTCCAGCCGTGATACAAGCAACGCAAACCGCAGTCTTCGTTGCGGCCATACACCAGCGACACTTTGCGATGCGGGCAGTACTCGTCCATCACGCCCACACGGCCCAAAGTGTCTCGGAACACCACCAAATCTTCGCCCAAAATGCGCGCCTTGATGGGCGTGCCATCGGGCTCTGATACCTCTTCAACCATGCACACGGCCAACCACTGGCGTCGCATCAATTGGCCCATGGGCGCATCGCCACTGACGCGGCACAGCAATTCGTTGTCTTGGGGTGTGATCATGATTTAGAACGAGAGAAAGACTTGCGAAAATATTCTTAGGGCTCTAAGATAACGGAAAACATTGATCTTTGTCAAGTCATCTCTTTGCATGCCCTGATAGACAACAAGCATTTTATTTTCGATATTTTTTTTGACACACCATGACGCTAGAGCCCGATTTATTTCCATTGCAAGTGCAGCAAAAAACGCAGGTTGCCAAAGACATTTGGCTTTTTAGACTGGTTCACCCCAAGGGCCGCAGCTTGCCTGTCTTTACAGCCGGTGCCCACGTGACAGTCAAAACACCCAGCGGCCAAAAGCGCAACTACTCGCTGTGCAACAACCCCTTCGAAACCGCCTATTGCGAATTGGCCATCAAGCACGAGCGCCATGGCCGGGGTGGCTCGCAAAGCATGGTTGAGTTGCTGCAAGAAGGCGACATGCTGCCCGTGAGCATGCCCAAAAATGACTTTGGTTTGAAAGACCATCTCAAAGAGGTGATCTTCATTGCCGGCGGCATTGGCGTCACGCCATTGTTGTCCATGGCCCGCCAACTCACCGATGCACGCTCGATGTCTGCAACGCGTTTTCGTTTTTACTATTGCGCACGGAATGAAGAAGGTGCGGCTTTTTTGGCAGAGCTCAAAGCGCTTGAAAATTTGAGCAATGCGTCAGTCGGCCAGGTGAGTTTTCATTTCGATGGTGGCAACCCCGATCAGGGGCTTGACCTGTGGCCCGTGCTAGAAAAGCCGACAGCCGCTCACATTTATTGCTGTGGTCCGCAGGGCCTCATGGATGCCGTGCGCGACATGTCGGGCCATTGGCCGCAAGGGCATGTGCATTTTGAAAGCTTTGGCGCCTCCTCGGCCAGCGAATTGGCGCCGGCCGAAGCATTTGACATCAAGCTCAAGCCATCGAATCAAATCATTCATGTGCCAGCCCATCAAAGCATTTTGGAAGCCCTCCGGCAATGCGGTCATTTTGTGCCCAGCTCTTGCGAAAGTGGCACTTGCGGCAGCTGCAAAACTCGCTTTGTGTCTGGCGATGTAGAGCACCATGATTTTGTGTTGAACCTCGACGAACAACGCGATCACATCATGGTGTGCATATCGCGCGCCAAAGGCCTGCTTGAGTTAGAGCTCGCAACATGAACCATGCGCCCCTCCAAATTGGTGTTGTGGGATTAGGCCGCGCTTTCACTCTCATGCTGCCTACATTTTTGCAAGACCCGCGCGTCAAGTTGGTGGCCGCCACCGACCCTCTGCCGCAAGCATGCCTTCAGTTTGAAAAAGACTTTGCAGGCAAAGCCGTTGCAAACATCGAGGCGCTTTGCGCACTGCCCGAAGTCGACCTGGTGTACATTGCCTCGCCGCATCAGTTGCACGCCGCCCATGTGAGCTTGGCGGCCCAACATGGCAAGCATGTCTGGGTGGAAAAACCCATGGCCATCAGCATGGCCGAATGCAATCTCATGATTGACGCTTGCCAAGCTGCTGGGGTGTTGCTCATGGTGGGCCACAGCCACAGCTTCAATGCGCCCGTTCTCCAAGCTTTGCACATCATTCAATCGGGCCAATGGGGCGCCGTGAAAATGATCACAGCCCTCAATTACACAGATTTTTTGTACCGCCCCAGACGACCCGAAGAGCTCCGTACCGCGCAAGGGGGTGGTGTGGTTCACAGCCAAGCTGCGCATCAAATGGACGTGGTTCGTTTATTGGGCGGCGGCATGGTGACAACAGTTCAGGCCTGCACCGGTCAATGGGACCCTACCCGCCCGACCGAAGGCGCTTACAGTGCGCTGCTGACCTTTGAAAATGGCGCATTTGCCAACGCCACTTACAACGGCCACGGCCACTTTGACAGCGATGTGTGGATGGACGATGTGGGCGAAATCGGCAACGCAAAGCCTGCCTCAGACAGCGCCGCACGCTATGGCGCTGCTCGCAAAAGATTAACCCAAGCCGCCACAGCGGATGAAGAAACAGCACTCAAAGCCGCACGAAATTACGGCGGCCATCTGTACACCCCCACGCGTCTTCAAGAAGACGCCTACCAACACTTTGGGCCGGTGCTGGTGAGCTGCGAACAAGCCGATTTACGCCTCACGCCCAAAGGTGTGTGGGTGATGGGCCAAGATGAGGCAAGGTTTGAAGCCTTGCCCCCACCGCCTTACCCTCGCAAAGAAGTGATCGACGAGCTGTTCAATGCGTTGCGCAAAGGGCAAGCCCTGATGCACCACGGCGGCTGGGCTCGCGCCACCACCGAGGTGTGTTTGGCCATGCTGCAAGCAGCGCAAACGGGCCAAGCGGTGACCCTGCAACATCAAGTGCCGGTGCAATATGGCCGTTAAAAAAAGCATTGCAGCCGAATCTCTGGGCGGCACCCAAAGTATCTTGCGGCACTGGCATGAGTCTGTGCCCGATGACCGTTTGGCCCATTTGGTGCGCGATGCTGGCAGAGCATTTAACAAACGCCTTCAGGCTCGCCTCCAAGCGCATCAAGTCTCTTTTGGTCACTGGACTTTTTTGCGCATTTTGTGGACCGAAGACGGCCTCACCCAAAAGCAACTCAGCGACTTGGCTGGCGTGATGGAGCCCACCACCTTTAGCGCCATCAAGGCCATGGAAGAAATGGGTTACTTAGAGCGTCGTCAAAAACCAGACAACCGCAAAAACATGTATGTTCACCTGACTGCCAAAGGCCGCGCACTTCAAAAACAACTGGTACCCCTAGCGGTTGATGTGAACCATGTGGCCGTGAAAGGCTTAAGCAAAACAGATTTGCTCACCACTCGAAAAGTGCTGCTCAAATTGATTGAAAACCTGGCTCAGGATGAGGCGCAAGTTAACTGCTGAACAAGAAGTTCATCACATCGCCATCTTTAACGACATAGTCTTTGCCCTCTGCGCGCATCTTGCCCGCGTCTTTGGCGCCTTGCTCGCCCTTGAAGGCAATGAAATCGTCATAGGCGATGGTCTGAGCGCGGATGTAACCTTTTTCGAAGTCGGTGTGAATCACGCCTGCAGCTTGTGGGCCGGTATCGCCCACATGGATGGTCCAAGCACGCACTTCTTTCACGCCGGCAGTGAAATAAGTTTGCAAGCCCAACAGTGAATAAGCCGAACGAATCAAGCGGTTCAGGCCCGGCTCAGATTGACCCAACTCTTCCAAAAACATCTGACGATCTTCGTCTGACATTTCAGACATTTCGGCTTCGAGCTTGGCGCTGATGGCCACCACTGGCGCGTTTTGCGCGGCCGCGTATTCTTTCAAGCGATCAAGCAAAGGATTGTTTTCAAAACCATCTTCAGCCACGTTGGCCACAAACATGGCAGGCTTGGCCGTGATCAGGAAAAACTGCGTCAACAAGGGACGCTCTTCTTTGCTGAAATCGAGGGTGCGAACGGGCTTGCCTTCGTTCAAGGCCGCTTGGCATTTTTCCAAAATGGCCACCAACTTGATCGACTCTTTGTCACCCGATCGTGCTGTTTTTTGCACGCGGTGCAAACCTTTTTCGACGGCTGTGAGGTCGGCCAAACACAACTCGGTTTGAATCACTTCGATGTCAGAAATGGGATCGACCCTGCCAGCCACGTGAATCACGTTGTCGTCTTCAAAGCAACGCACCACATTGATGGTGGCATCGGTTTCGCGAATGTGGGCCAAAAATTTGTTGCCCAAGCCCTCGCCCGTGCTGGCACCTGCCACCAAGCCCGCAATGTCTACGAATTCCACAATGGCCGGCACAATGCGTTCTGGCGAAATGATGGCGGCCAAGGCTTGCAAACGTGAATCGGGCACTTCCACCACGCCCGTGTTGGGCTCGATGGTGCAAAAAGGATAATTTTCGGCCGCAATGCCAGCTTTGGTCAGGGCGTTAAAAAGGGTGGACTTGCCCACATTGGGCAGGCCCACAATGCCGCATTTGAGGCTCATGAAAGACTTTCTAAGATTCTGCGAATAATTGGGGATTTTAAAGGGTGTGCGTGGCACTGGCCTCGAGTTTGGCATCCAATCGACCAATTGCCTCCTAAAATAAGCCAATGTCCCAACCCACCACACGCTTTGATGTTTGTATTCGCGGCGCCGGCATTGTCGGTCGCAGCTTGGCCTTGTTGTTAGCAACTCAACAACTGCGCGTCGCCTTGGTGGCCAGTGCGTCACCCCATTTATTGACCGCTGGACACAGCGATGTTCGGGCTTACTCGCTCAATGTGGCCTCCAAGCAATTGCTCACCGATTTGCGCTGCTGGCCCCAAGGCAATGCGTGCACCCCCATTTTGAAAATGCACGTTCAAGGCGATCAGGGTGGCTTGCTCGAATTTGACGCAGCAGCCCAAGGCGTCGAGGCCCTGAATTGGATGGTGGATGTGCCCGCCCTGGAAGACAACTTGGCCGCCGCCATTCGGTTCCAGCCCTTGATCGAAGAATGCGCTTCGCCCATGCCCGCGCCGCTGACCGTCATTTGTGAGGGCCGCGCCAGCCAAACGCGTGATGAATTGGGTGTGTCATTTGACACAAAGCAATACCCCCAACATGCACTGGCCTGTCGCATCCAAACGCAAGCACCCCATGGCCAAACGGCACACCAGTGGTTTCAAAACAATCATGGTCCAGAAATATTGGCTTTTTTGCCGATTGGCGGTGCGCTCAGCCACGAGTGGGCCATCGTTTGGTCTCTCACACCCGAGCGCGCCCAAGCCCTCTTGCATGCATCAGCAAACGAGTTTTGTCAGGCGCTGCTGCTGGCCAGTGAGGGTATGGCGGGCACCATTGAGTTGGTGAGTGACCGCGCTGTTTGGCCACTTCAATTGGCCATGGCCCAACCTTGGACTGGGCTGATGCCAGCCGCTGCCGTCGTTGCCAAGACCAGCGCTTTTGCCTTGGCGGGCGATGCCGCACATGCCATGCACCCATTGGCAGGTCAGGGCCTCAACATGGGCTTGGGCGATGTGGCCGAGTTGGCCCGCGTCATTCAACACAAAGAGTTTTGGCGGCCACTGAGTGACACCAAACTGCTGCGGCGCTACGAGCGCGCTCGCAAAGCCGAAGTGATGGCCATGGGCCTGGTGACAAATGGTTTGCAAATGCTCTTTGCACAGCCCTCCATGCCTATGCAAAAGTTGAGAAATTGGGGCCTGTCTGGCTTTAACAAACTCCACCCCCTCAAGACATGGATGGCCGCACAGGCCATGAAAAACAAAACATCGCGCAACGAATCCCCTTCGGCATCTCGTGCCGGCGCCAACTCTTCCCCCAACTTGTGACACCTTGGACAGCCCCTTCATGCGTTTGAACTTTATTCCCATGGCCGTTCTGATGTTGGCCAGCGGCCCGCTCATGGCGCAAGATGCCAACCTCAAAAAAACATTGACCGAGCGCTTGCCTTCCTTGCCCAAAATAGAAGAGATCAGCAAAACGCCCATGCCTGGCGTGTTTGAAATTCGGGTGCAAGGCAACGAGATTTTTTATGCCGATGCCAAGGGTGATTTCCTCATTCAAGGCGCCCTCATCGACACCAAACAAAAACGCAACCTGACAGAAGAGCGAACCGACAAATTGTCGGCCGTGTCTTTTGACAGCCTGCCATTGAAATACGCCTTCACCCAAGTGAAAGGCAACGGCAAACGCAAATTGGTGGTGTTTGCCGACCCCAATTGCGGCTTCTGCAAACGCTTTGAAAAAGACCTGCAAAAAATAGACAACGTCACCATCTACCACCTGATGTATCCAGTGCTGGGCGACGACTCCAAGGTCAAAGCACGCAACATTGCCTGCGCCAAAGACAAAGCCAAAACTTGGAACGATTGGATGCTGCAAGGCATCACGCCGCCCACCGTGGCGTGCGACAACCACAACATCGAGGCCATTGTGGAGTTTGGCAAAAAGAGCCGCATCAACGGCACGCCCACCCTGTTTGTGGCCGACGGCACGCGCGTGCCCGGCGCGATTGATGCCGCCCAAATTGAAACCTTGCTGAACGCCGTCAAACCATGAACCCCCACGCCGATCAAACGCGCCATCGTGTCAAGGCCTTGGCCTATGCGGGGCTACTTCCTTTTGTAGGCTTGACCTTGTTGCTGTGGTTGGTTGACCCCGATCTGCACCCCTTTGTTGCCTTGGCGCTGACCGGCTATGGCGCAGCCATTGTGTCGTTTTTGGGTGGCATCCATTGGGGCATTGGCTTTCGAAATGTTTCGCGCATGCACAACGCACCCTTGTTCAATTTTGGCTGGGGCGTGGTGCCCTCTCTCATGGCTTGGATGGCCATCAGCATGCCGGCTTATGCGGGGCTGCCTTTGTTGGCTTTGCTGTTGATGTTGTGCTATGCGGTCGATCGCAAAACCTATCTCGAGGCGGGCCTGCAAGAGTGGTTGCCCTTGCGTTTGCACTTGACGGTGGTGTCCACATTAAGTTGTTTGTTGGGAGCGGCAGCCACATGAAAAAGTCTATTCCGGCAGTTCATTACAGCATCGATGCCAGCCATGCGAATGCGCATTTGTTCAAGGTTTCATTGCGCATTGAAGAGCCTCAGGCAGATCAAGTGGTGTCTTTGCCAGTCTGGATTCCAGGCAGTTATTTGGTGCGTGAGTTTGCCAAGAATTTACAAAATTTGAAGGCTCAGCAAGCTGGCAAAGCAGTGGCCTTGGTGCAAGACAACAAATGCCAATGGCGCACAAACGCCTTGGCTGGCCAAGCCCTGACCCTCACCTACGAGGTGTATGCCTTTGACAATTCGGTGCGCACCGCTTGGCTTGATGCGCATCGGGGGTTTTTCAATGGCACCAGCCTTTGCCTGCGGGTGCATGGCTTGGAACATCAGCCCCACACGCTCACTTTGTTGCCCATTGCAAACGCCAAATGGAGCGTGGCCACGGGCTTGGCCTCCACCAAGGTCAACAAGCAAGGCTTTGGCAGCTACTTGGCCCAAGACTACGACGAGCTGGCCGACTGCCCGTTTGAGATGGGTTCTATGTGGCGCGGCCAATTTAAAGCCTGCGGCATTCAGCACGAATTTGTGGTGGCAGGCGCCTTGCCCTCATTTGACGGTTCGCGCTTGCTGGCCGATGCCCAAAGAATTTGCGAAGAAGAAATCAAGTTTTGGCATCTTCATGCCGCGCCCAGCCAAGTACCTTTTAAGCGCTATGTTTTCATGCTCAATGCCGTGGAAGAAGGCTACGGCGGCCTAGAGCATCGCAACAGCACGGCCCTGATTTGCAATCGCAGAGATTTGCCCCATACCGACATGAAAAAAATGTCAGACGGGTACGTCACTTTGTTAGGCCTCATCAGCCACGAATACTTTCACACTTGGAATGTGAAGCGACTGCGTCCCGCAGAATTCAAGCAATACGATTACACCCAAGAAAACTACACCCAACTGCTGTGGTTCTTTGAAGGCTTCACCAGTTACTACGACGACTTGCTGCTCAGGCGCGCCAAGCTGATTGACGATGCCACCTATTTCAAGCTGCTCAACAAAGCCATCAACATGGTGCTCCAAGCTCCTGGTCGCAAAATTCAAAGCGTGGCCGACGCCAGTTTTGATGCTTGGGTGAAGTACTACCGTCAAGATGAAAACACGCCCAACGCCACCATCAGCTACTACACCAAGGGCTCGTTGGTGGCTTTGTGCCTAGACCTCACCATGCGCTTAGAAGGCCGCTCCAACTTAGACAAGGTGATGCGCGGCTTGTGGCAGCGCTGCCAAGGCGGCCCCATGACCGAGGGCGACCTGTTGGCCGAATTGGCAGCCCAAACCGGCCGCAGTTGGAACAAAGAAATCAAGGCCTGGGTGCATGGCACGCAAGACTTGCCGCTCAAAACCTTGCTGGCTTCGCAAGGCGTCACGGTACATGAAGACCCGCCACAAATGGCACAAAGGCTGGGCTTGCGCGTGCTGGAGGCTCAAGGTGTGGTTCAAATTAAAACAGTGTTGCGCGGTGGCGCTGCCGAGCGAGCGGGCATGGCTGCAGGCGATGAGTGGTGGGCTGTGTCGGGTGCCAAATCTGGTGGTCAAACTTGGCGCCTCAAAAAATTGGAAGACTTGACGCTTTTATTAGGCTCTGAAAAAAAAGCCAAGGTCACTTTAACGCGGGACCAAAAAGTGTTTGAGCTCGACCTCAGCATTCCAAGTGATGTGCGCACTTGGCGCTTGAGCATCAGTGCGGGTCAAAGCATTGCGTTTCTCCAAGGCGACTGATTTTCTTTGACTGTGTTGCGCATCACGCTATAGTTTGGTGCAAGGTTTTTTAAATTGGAGAAGCGTGTGAATTACGAAAACATCGAAGTCCGCATTGAAGGCGAAAAAGTGGGTGTGATTACCCTGAATCGGCCCAAAGCCCTGAATGCCTTGAATGGCCCCCTGATGGACGAATTGGGCGCCGCCCTCAAAGCCTTTGACGCCAACGAAACCATTGGTTGCATCATTGTCACGGGCAGCGAAAAGGCATTTGCGGCGGGCGCCGATATTTCGGCCATGGCCACCAAAGGCTTCAATGAGGTTTACAAAGACGACTTCATCACCCGCAACTGGGAAATCATTCGCAGCGTTCGCAAGCCCGTGATTGCCGCCGTGAGTGGCTTTGCCTTGGGCGGGGGCTGCGAATTGGCCATGATGTGCGACTTTATAGTGGCCGCAGAAAATGCCAAATTTGGTCAACCTGAAATCAAGCTGGGCATCATTCCAGGCGCCGGCGGCACCCAGCGCTTGCCGCGCGCCATTGGCAAATCGAAGGCCATGGATTTGGTGCTCACGGGCCGCATGATGGACGCCGCCGAAGCCGAGCGTGCAGGCTTGGTCAGCCGTGTGGTGCCCACCGACAAACTGATGGAAGAAACGCTGGGCGTGGCGTTGCAAATTTGCAGCATGGGCCAATTGGCGGTGATGGCGGGCAAAGAAAGCGTCAACCGCGCCTTTGAAAGCGGCCTGTCCGATGGCGTGATGTTTGAGCGCCGCCTGTTTCATGCCCTGTTTGCCACCGAAGACCAAAAAGAAGGCATGGACGCGTTTTTAAACAAGCGCCCAGCGCAATTCAAGCACCGATGAATGTTGTTTTTGTAAAGTTTGATGTTGGCGTAAACCAAAATTTAGGTTGTGCCGTTAGATCAACAGGACTCTGCTGATTTGCCTCAGTGAGTCCACGGCCTAAATGGAGACCCTTATGAAAAAAATCATCAGCCTTTTGCTTCTCACTTTGTGTGCATCAGCCATGGCACAACACCCAGGTCCAGGCCCCTACCCAGACAACCGGTATGGAAATCGGTATGAACATCGGTATGAACATCGGCATGGCCATCAAGGCTACTGGGCTCGGGGTTACGGTGGTGGTTGGGTTTGGATGGTGCCCGCACTCATTGGCGGCGCCATTATTTACGAAGCGGCCCGCCAGCAGCCCCCAGTCATTGTTCAGCAGCAGCCGGTGTTGGTGACTCCTCCGCCCGTGCAAAACTGCACCCCATGGACTGAAGTACAAAGCTCAGACGGCACCATCACACGGACCCGCACCTGTACGCAATGAATTTCAAGCTACTAGACAGGCTTACCCAAATTCAGCACGGCATCGGCCACTTTGCCGGTATCGCGCTCTAAAGCCAGAATATCTGCGCCCACCCTCACAAAGGTGTAGCTGGGGTCAAAGTTGAGCTTTTCCACCAGCTTGGGATCAACTGGAAAAGTTTTGGCGCCCTGGGGTAGTTTTTCACCAAACCGCCAAGCCACCTTGATGCCAGCCTCACAGGCATCATTGCGCCAAGCCATGCCCTCAGGACACTTGCCAGGCGACAAAGTTTCCATGAAAAAGGAACGCACAAACTGGCGCCGAATTTTTCCAAAATAATTGAGCGAAGGCATGCCAAACTCTGGCGGAAATACAAACAGAGCCTCGGTGGGCAGGGGGTATTTGCGAGACATGTCTTCTTCTGGCGGCTTCGGCCCACCCATGTTGATGCTGATGTTGGGCGCGGCTTGCGCTGCACCTTGCCCAGGCATCCCTGCCATGGCCACCACGGCAGGTGTTCCCATGGCCGCACCACCTGTTGCCGCTCCCCCTGTTGAACCCCCTGCCCCGGGTTTGGGTGCAGGGCCCGATTCGGTGGTGGCGGCAGGCGGCGCCTCTTCTTTGCCTTTGGCAGGCGCTTGAACTTCTGGCCGGTAATAGCGGCTCACCGCAGCGTGATCGGAGGCCAAGCGTTTTTCCATCAGCCCATCCATGACGGCAGACACTGCGAAGCTATCAGCGGTGCCCAGCAAGGAAGCACGGCTGGCAATGACGATGGACATCTGAGTTGGTGAACAACTGGGGCCACTTTTTTTGAGCCACTCAATCACCTTGTTCTGCCGCTCTTGCGGGTCGTGGTTGGTAAGCGCAATATGACGAAATTCTGCAATGATGCAAGGCGCCGCTGGCGATTCGGGGGCGGTCGCCGCCACAGGTGCAGCGGCCTTTGGCTTAGCCTGCGCATGCGCTGTTGAAGGCGTATTCAAAAAAAGACACACAGCCAACACGCACAGCATGAACAAGTGAATGGCCCCTCGGCCTTGCACTTGGCATTCATGTGGCCGCTTCAGCGAGCCACCCGTTTGGCGATCGTGTTGAAGTTGAAACTGTTGCACGTGATTAACTTTCAAGGGACATGAGCCTAAACAACTTTTTCAGCCACACCGCATTATCGACAGTTCGAAGCATTACTTGAGCCTGCGGCATTGGCTAACCGTTTTGGCACCTCGCTGCCAACAAGGCCCTGTCTCAGTGCGAGCCATTTTGGGAATGCCCTTCATGTCCAGACGTATGGGCTGCGCAAAGAAGCCTCGCACGCCTTGATTGTCCAAGTCGAGTTTAAGGACCCAAGCCTTGCGCTGGTTGTCATTGTCGGTCTCTTTCATGACAAAGTTGCCCACACTGAACACAATGGGCTTGCCCTTGTAAACACCCACATCTTGCGTCACATGCGGATGGCCACCCACCACGGCATCGGCGCCTGCATCAATCATGAGCTTGGCCAATTGCCATTGGCGCGGATTGGCTTTCAACTCGTTTTCCCAGCCCCAGTGCATGAGCGGGATGACCACATCGGCTTTGTGAATTTGACGGGCCGCCAGAATGTCGGCCACCACTTGTTGGTCTTCACTCCAAGCCACCCCTGGCAAGTTAGGGCCGGCCTCAAAGCTGCGCGGATGAAATTCGTTGTAGCTCAAAACCGCAATCCTCAAACCTTTGCGCTCAAAAATGAGCGGTTCATGCGCCTGCTTTAAATTAAAACCACCGCCCACTTGGGGCAAGCCGCCTTGTTTCAAAAGCATGAGCATCTCGGCAAAAGCATCGGGGCCAAAATCGCCACTGTGGTTGTTGGCCAAAGTGACCGCATCAAAATGACGTTTTAAAACCGGAATGACCTGGGGGTGCGCTCTGAAGGTGTACATCTTGTCGGCGGTGGCACCCCCTCGGGTGGCCACCACACATTCCAAATTGGTGATGCGAATATCGGCCGAGGCAAAGAAGGTGGCAAAGTCGGCAAAGGGGTCACCGCCTTGTGCAATGAGTTGGCCTGCGTCGTCGTCCAAGGTGCTGTCGCCGGCAAATATCATGCTGACCACGGGACTGGCCCCTGCGGGTAATGTGAGAAACAAGAACAAAAGAGCGCCTAACACGGTCTGCAAAGCAGCACCAGCGCAATCACGCAACTTCATTGCACCACGCCCCCTAGCCAGCAGTTGTAAATTAATTCACGTTCTATGGGCCCACCATACACGTGCTGTTCACCGGTCAAGGAATATGGCTCTGAGCTGACTGAAAAGGGACCGACATACCTGGCTTGCTGCAAAATCAAAGGCCTGGGTTCTTGTTGTAAATAAACGTAGATCAACACGTGGCTCAGTTTTCCCTGAGCTTCTAGCAGCACGGGTTTGAAGAAAAATCGACCCAAGATGTCCACCCCTTTAACCGTGTAAGGATCGGCTACGGGTGCGGCCTTGATGTGGTGTTTGAGTCCGGCATACGTTACCTCACACCTTAAGGCGGGTGCAGCAAAGCAGCTTGTTGCCAGGCAAAATACAGCCGTCAAAGCCCATGGCTTGATGCCAACCGATTGAAGAAAACTGCAGACCTGCTTGAAGTTCATTGCCGCACTGTTAATTTGTATAAGCAATTCATTCTAAGCTTGGAAAACTGGTTGGGCATTTTTGATCGTCAACGACAGTCCCGCGCTGGGTGTCCCCCCTGAAACCTGCGAAGATAGGCGCTTTCGTTACACG
>Ga0209188_1000141_pt1 | contig 81707 bp, 70 predicted proteins | sample C_130625_EF_Meta_FD_187307 | JGI IMG/M metagenome (GOLD analysis project Ga0209188, IMG submission 187307) | Freshwater microbial communities from Lake Croche, Canada to study carbon cycling - C_130625_EF_MetaG (SPAdes) (version 2) | ecosystem: Environmental > Aquatic > Freshwater > Lake...
TTATAAGAAGAATATGAATAATTATATTAATTATCATTTTACAATCTTATTAAATACAATTAAGAAATTAACAGAAAAACAACCGATAGAAATAGAAATGATAGAAATAAATCGTGCTTATAAAGAAAATAGTTATAATTGAATATAAATAAATCAAATGAATATAATCATTCTGTGAATTTAATTTTCTTTTCAAATTCTTAATATTATTTTTATAAATCATTTCTTTTTCTTTGAATTTCTCATCCCTGATTTCTAATAAAATTTTAAATTCAATAAATTGATTTAATTTCTCAATCAATTCATCACTGTCAATATCATTTAAGTAATAATAACTATTATCTAATAACATTTCTATTAAAGAAATATTATTATCGATGTTATTCATCAAGTGCCATTCTTGAAACAATGCCATTTATCGAATTATAATGATATTAATAAAAATAATTACAAAAATCAATTTTTATTAATAATGAGAAACCCAAAAATAATATTTAAGGGTTTAATAATAATCATATTATTATTTTGATTTTATGAATTTGAGGTCAGTGACAATCCAAACCCAAAGAGGAATGAAATAACAAGTTCTTCGTTGTCAATGTCTGAAATTTCATAATTTTGAATGTGATTAATGACTTCATCGTGAATAACTGGATTGAAACTCACTTTTGTATAATCATAATCAAGACCCTGAATATTATTCATCATCTGAATAGATAATTATTTATGAAATTCATAAAATCATTTTTATTTATTTTTACTTTTATTTATATTCATATTCATTCATAATAATCATTCATCTTTAATTGTTTTAATATTAATATTATTTCCTATTATATCTAAATATTGATAATTATTTCTTCCAAAAGACCTTGAAAGACCTGTATCACAATACCAAATCTGATCATCTTTCAATATTATTCTTTCATAACAAGTATGTCCAAGAAACATATAAGTAATCCCAAGTTCCTTAAATAAATTTGATGTTTGTTCTCTATTATTCTCGCTTCTATTCCATAAAATACCATTCGAACCAAGAATTATAGCATCAAATATTTCTTTATCACTGACGTCGATAGTTGCAGTTTCTAAATAATTTTTCCATAAATCATTAATATAAAATAATGGTTTATTATGTTTTTTTAATAAATTTAGATGTTCTATATCAAACTTTGCATGACAAAATAATAAATCACCAATTTTACAAACAATTGGTCTCTTCGCAAGTGTTAATGCCAATGATCCTTTCGCCTTAAATAAATTAGTTCTTTCATCAGAACTACTATTTTGAGAAACATAAGTAAAATCGCCAATAACATTCATCAATTCGTGATTTCCAATTAGAGAGATGCAATAACCACCTTTAGCACGAGCTATTAAATTTAATTTATCAGTAAAATAAATCATTTCATAATCTTTCAAAACTTCCCAATTATCAATATTAGGCATTCTATTTTTACTATCAACCTGATCCCCTAATTGTAAAATAACAGTTTTAGGAGGTTCAGCAATCCATTCGAAGTTATTATTAATAACTTTAGCATCAATTAATATATTTTTAAATCTTTTAATATCCCCATGAACATCTCCTATTATTATTATTCGTTTCTGTATTGGTAATTCACATATGAAATCACTAATCATATTTATATATAAAGAAATAAAGAATTATTTTTATATGAATATTTATATTAAAATCCTTTTTTATTTCTTATATTCATCTTCTATTATCATTAATAAAACAAATTCATTTATCTTACCTCAAATTTTTAGGGAATGGACACCTGTTGCCATTGAGAGTAAAATTGATAGAACTAAACCATTTAGTTTTAATGTTGGAAAATTACCAATGGTTCTTTGGTATGATAATAATAATTCAATAATATCAACTGTTAATATTTGCAAACATCTAGGATCTAAATTAGATACTGGATTTGTGAATAATGGTTGCCTTCATTGTCCTAATCATTATACTCCTTATAATATCAGTGATAAAATAGGAGATATTAAAGTCAGTAATGGTTTAGTTTGGTGGAGTTATAGAAGTTATTCAAAAAATCCACCAATGAATTTTAAGATTACTAATAATAATAACAAAAATAAAAAAAATAAATATTATAATAGTTATATAGATGTCAATGCTAATATTATCAATGTTATTTTAGAATTCGTTTATTCTGGTTATAATAATAATTTCAAAAAAGAAGGGAAAACTAAGTTTCTATTTAAGGAGACATTATTTAAGGCTGAACATAGATATTTGTATAAATATCCTTATTATCTCAAAGGAAATATTAATAAGAATATTAATTATGCGTTTAATTTTGCTCCATTGGAGGAAAATAAGACAAGAATATTTATAACTATTAATGATAATGTTGATGCTAAGATTTATATGAATTATTACTTATTAAATAAGATTAGTAATATTAAAAATTATGAAACTGACATAAATTATTTAAAATATTTAATTATTTTGAAAGATAGTAATAATAATTATATGAAAAAAATTTATAATTTATTTGATAAATATTCATTTCCTAATGAATATAATGCAATCAGTTTTTATAAATATAGACATTTCTATTAGTCACTTTCTTTTTTATTTTCATTTATCAATAATAAATGAATAATAATAATAATTTAACTTATTATTTAATTACGGTTTTTATAATTTTTTTAATTATTTATATTGGATTACTATTTTCAAATTCAAAAAATTTGAGAAATTATGCCATTATTAATATTATATTTTTATTAATTTTTGTATTTTATGCTTTTATAATAAAATAAAAATAATTGATAATAATAAAATGAATATTCATTTAATTAGTTATTATTTAGGTATATTTATTATCTTCGCTACTCATATATGGATGTTATTTTCATCTAGTTCCAATTCTATGAGAATACATTCATTATTAAATTTGATGGCTGCTTGTTTCATCGCTTATTATTTTATGAATAAAGAAAAATTCATAAAATTCTAATTATTTCTTTTTATATAAATCTTAATTACAAACATAAAATTAAGTTTAAAAAAAATGACAATTCAAAATAAAATTATTATTAATAATACTATGTCGATTACAAATAGAGAAGATTTAAAAGAGAAAATACACGAAATTCATAATTATATGAGAAATAATGGAATTGGATATGGTTTAAATTCTCTTAAAACATTTAATGTTTTATATGGATTAAAGAAAATTCAAGATTATAATTTATTTGAAAAGGTAGGACTTACGAGAGAAGAATGTAAATTTGATTATTTATTACAATTGGCAAATGATTATAGTAATAGAACAATTGAAGTTTTAAGAACAATCGTTATTCAAGAACTTTATGATAATAGAATTTTGAAAGAATTATTATTCTATGAAATTCCATATGAAGTTAAAGATGAAGTTTATAATACTCTTATTAAAGAAATTAATGAAATTTCTAAAATAGAAACATCAACTAATGAATTATTATCTGGAAAAATTTATGAATATTTCGTTGGCAGAGACCAAACGGCAATTTCTGAATTAGGTGCTTATTTCACTAATAGAAGAATTGTAGATTTCATTTTAAATAACATTCAAATTAAATTAAATCCAGATGGTTCTATTCCTAAAATGATAGATATGTTCGGAGGTAGTGGAGGTTTTACAACTGGTTATATGAATTATTTAAATAAAACTTTCAAAGATAAAATTAATTGGGAAACTGAATTAAATAAAATTTATCATTTCGATATTAATAAAGATGTCCTTAAATCAGCAGGTTTAGAATTGTTCTGTTTATCAAATGGTATTATTCCAAATATGAGAGATAATATTAAACAAACTAATTCATTTACTTATAACTTTGATTTTGAAGAAGGATTTGATTTAATTTTAACCAACCCCCCTTATGGGGGCGACCGTGGTATTAAAAACGCTAAGACATTAAAAAGAAATTTAATTAAAAATTATATTCAAGATGAATTAAAATCTTTGAGTGATAAAGAAAAGATTGAAATTAGAAAAGCACAACTTAAAGAAATTGAAGTTGAAGATAAAAATGATATTAAAAATAACGAGAAGCAATCCGTTAATATTTATAGTTGTAGTGATAGACTTCTTAAATTTGCAAAAAAAAATCATCTCACTGGGAATGATAAAGAAGCTTGTTCTTTGATGTTAATGATGGAAATTCTTAATAAAAATGGTAAAGCAGTTGGAGTTCTTAAAGAAGGTATTTTCTTTGATAAGAAATATAAGAATTTGAGAGAATTTTTGATTAAAAATTATAATGTAAGTGAAGTTATTAGTGTTCCACAAAATCAATTTGAAAATACATCAACAAAAACATCAATTATTATATTTGATAATACTGATGAAAAAACATCACAAATAACATTTAGCGAATTGAATATAGAAACTTATGATAATAATAAATTTATTGAAATTGATGATAAAATTTATTTAGAATGGTGCAAAGGTGATGTTAAAGAAGTTAAGAAAACATTCCTAACAATCGCAACAAAAGAAACCATTTTAAATAATGATAATTGTTCCTTAAATCATAAGGATTATAATAAAATCAGTATTGAATGTGGAGATGATTTCAAATTAGTCAAAATTAAAGATGTTTCAAATATTAATTTAAATAAAGAAAAAATATTAAGAGATAAAGAATATAAATATGTTGAAATTAGTGATATTAATGATGGTAATATATTAGATTATATTTTATTAAATGGTGATAAATTACCAACAAATGCAAAAAATACTATTAATTATTATGATATTTTAATATCATCTGTCAGACCTAAGCAAAGTAAATTAATATTAATAACAAAAACATTCAATAATATTAATGAATATATATTTACATCTGCATTAATTAAATTAACACCAAAAGAAAAATATATTTATTATATTTATGCTATAATAAGTATATTATCAAATACATTTGAAAATAAATTGTGTAATGGAAGCACATATCCAAGATTTAAATCATCACAATTAGAAGAATTAGAAATACCAATTCCTAAAACTCCTGAATTAATTCAATTCTGGGAAAATAAGATTTCTCAACCTTATAATCTCAAACAAGAAAAAGAGAGAAGATTAAAAGAAGTAGAAGAAGAAATTAAGAATGAAATTATAAAAATTCAAGAAAATGAAGATTGTGAAGAAGTGAAATTGGGTGATATAATTGAATATGCAAAAAAAAAAAATAAATATCAACTAAAAGATGCTTTAAAAAATGGAAAATATAAATTTTATACATCAAGTCAAAATAATATATTATATAGAAATGATTATGAATTTGAAAATAAACATATATTATTAGGAAGAGGTGGGAATACTTCAATACATTTAGCAAGTAAATTTTCAGTATCTCATGATGATGTTTATGTTATTAATATTAATATATATAATATTACATATATTTATTATTGTTTGATATTAAATCGACATTTAATATGTGAAACGTTTAATGGTTCTACAATTAAACATACATCAAAAACAAAATTAGAAGAAATTAAAATAAAATTACCAAAAGATAAATCATTGATTGAAAATCTTCAACTATTATTTGACGAGGTTGAGAATTTGCAAAAAGAAATTAAAGAACTTAATGAAATTTATAATGAATGTCTGAAAGAATTATCAACATCTGCAATTAAAAATTATGACATATTTATGAAAATAAATGATATTGATAATGAAAATGAAGATAGTCAAGATAAAGAAGAAATTGAAGAAAGTAAAGAAGATGATAATGAAGAAATTAAATCACTTGTATCTTCAAATAAATCTATGACAATAAACGAATTAAAAGAACAATGTAAGACATTAGGAATTAAAGGATATTCAAAAAAGAAAAAAGAAGAATTAATAGAAATGATTAAAAATCATAAATAATTTTTAAACTCGACGTTTGTAGGCATTTATCATTTCATTATTTAATTCTTTGTTTATATTTGTAAAATCTCTATAAATATCATCTGGGTCAACTGGTAATTCTTTATAAATTCTTGAATATTCATTATATTTTTTTAATGTGTCTATATGTTTTTCTTTGCAGAAAATTAACCATCTTTCTTTTGATGGTATAAATAAACTTGTATCATAACCTAAATAATCGCTCCAATTATTCCATACTCCTTTCTTTTTGAAATAATCATCAGGATTTTCTATATAATTTGGATGTTTATCTTTAAATTCTAAATATTCTTTCTTAGATTTTATTTCTAAATTAATATTAATATTTCTAATATAATTATATTCATTCAATTCTTCCGTAAAATCTGATTTTAAATCTTTTGTATGTTTCAAATATAATTTAATTTTTAATAATTCATCTAAATTTTCATTTAAAATCATTTCATTTGGTAATGGTATAATTTCTTTTTCTTTATCATATTTTTTATCATTATAATTGTTAAATGATAATAATGATGATTTTTCTTCAATATTTCCATCAATCTTTTGCAATTGATTAATGATATGTCTAATATTATTTAAAGAATTGTTAGTTTCATCTTCTATATAAGGGGTTATATAATATGCAATTTTATCTTTAATATCTGGATTTAATCTATTAGGTCGTGAAATAAACTGTGTAATTCTAATATGACTAAACATATTACAAGCAATTGATACACCATTTAATTTAATACAATTAATACCTTCACCAAATATTTTAACAGAACAAATAATTCCATAATTATATGATTCAAATGTTTTTATTGCTTCATTAATATCTTTCGTATTTTCACTATGAAGATCTTTATGATAAATATTATCATTATTTATATCAATAATATTTTTATTTAATATGATTTCAATATAATAATTTGCCAATTTAGCATCTTCGATAGTATTCGTATATAATATAATATGTGTTAATGGCGGATTTTTATTATAATTGATTGTTAGTGATTTTAATGTTACATAGACATCAATAAATAAGGTAGGATTTGTAATTGAAAATTCTTTAAAAATTCTATCAATAATAATTGAAACATCTTTCATAGAATTTTTAATAATAATTAATTTATAATCAGTAATTTTCTTATTTTCAATTGCCCATCCAAAATTCTTTTCATCAATTATTTCTCCAAATAACTGATTATTATCCATTGAATATACAGATGATAATTCAGAATTTAAAATTATTTTTTCTGTGGCAGTCATAAATAAACATTTATAACTTTTTATCTTATGAAATAATATGAATTTTTTTATATCATCATTATCATAATCTTTTCCTACTAAATGATGACATTCATCCCCAATCTTAAAATCAAATTCAAATGATAATAATAAATAACAGGAATGATATGTAGTTATTATAAATATTTCTTTATCTTTATCATAATTATTAAACAATGATTTTATTTTTTTAATATTACCATCAAATATAATAATAATTGCATCATTAAAAATCTTTTTAATTTCATCTGAAAATTGATTTTGCAAATAACAACTGGAAACACCAATAAGAATTTTCTTAAATCTCAATTTCTTAATCATAAATAAACTCATAATTGTTTTACCTAAACCACACGCCCAAAGCAATTTACCAATATTATTAATTTGATAGAAATATTCAATATTTTCTAAAATTTGCAATTGATAATCATTTGGTTCAATCTTCTTTTTAAATATAATATAATTTGATATAAGGACTGAAAAATTTTTAATAATTTTATTTCGATTTCTATTAATTCTTTTTAATTCTGTTTCATCAATTATTCTAAATTTAATTTTGAATTTATTTAAAAATATTTCAATTTCATTTATAATAGTTCTATCATAAAATTCTGTTCCTCCATTTTCATATTTATTCAAATGTAAAAGATTTTTCTTTAATAATTTATCAATAATTTTTAATTTCATATCATCAGTATTTGAAATCTCATAAATTTTTATGAAAGAACCTCTTATAAATTCACCAGTTGTATAAGTATTATCTCTTTCTTTTATAGAATTTGATATGCCAACTTTATAAATATTTAGAGATTTGAACCATTCATTATCACGAATATAAATAAAACCCATATATATTTGTCATATTTTCATAGTCATTTTTTATTTAAGAATTAATTATTATTCTTATTATTATTGTCAAATTTGGAATAATGTCAGAAGAACTAACAAGAATTTATGAAATTGAATCAAAGATAAATACTATCTTCTCTGTTCTTTTAGGAATTTATATTCATTTATTTTTTGAATTATTTAAGAATTAGACATTATAATATTAATAATAAATATTTATTCAAATAATGGAAGATGAAAAACTAAGAGTTGGTCTAAAATGGACTAATGATGAAGAATTACAATTAAAAAAGGAAATTGAAGAAAAGATGAGTTATGAAGAAATTGCATCTATTCATAAAAGGAATGTCAACGGAATTAAAATTAGAGTAATTTCAAGTATTATTTATAATCTTTATAAGAAAGATGAAAATGTAAATAATATCATCGAATTATCTAATATTTATAAACTTGAAAAAGATTTAATTGAAAGAACTATCAATAAGATTGATAATAAAATTGATAATAAGAAAAAGAATAATGAAAATAATGATGATAATAATAAGAAAAAGAATTGGAAACGTTTAGAAGATATTGAAAATAAACTCGATTTACTATTAAATCATTTAAAAATTAAAAATTGATTTATTTTTTTCAATTCATTTTCAATTCGAAAATGGATATTGAGGATACTATCAAGAAATCTAAATTATCATCTGGTGAGATTTCAATTCTTAGAGATGAGATGATTAAAAATGATTTCTCTAATACTTTTGATTTCATTAAGAGAATGAATAAGGAATTTAAAATCAGTTGTAGTAAAATTGATTTAATTAAGATTTATAATAATTTAGGTTATGAAGATTTTAATTTGAAAAAGAAATTAATTAAGAAAATTCAAAAATCTCAATCAGGTATTATTAGTATCACTGTTCTAACAAGTGGAACTCCTGAATATACGAATAAAGATGGGGAAAGAGTTAAAGGAACTTTCAGTTGTCTTCATAATTGTTCTTTCTGTCCAAATGAAAAACCATCTATTGATAATAATTGGACACAACAACCCAAGAGTTATTTATATACAGAACCAGCAGTTTTAAGAGCAAATCAAAATGACTTTGACCCAATTAAACAAATGAATAATCGCATTACTTCTCTCATTAATATGGGTCATAATATTGATAAAATTGAATTACTTGTTCTAGGTGGAACTTGGAGCGAATATCCAAAAGAATATCAAGAAGAATTCATAACTAAACTTTATTATTCCGCTAATGTCTTTTATGATGATATTGATACTCATAAAAGAGAGATATTATCATTAGAAGAAGAAATTAGTTTAAATGAAGTTGCAAAAATTCATATCATAGGTCTTACATTAGAAATGAGAAGTGATAGTATCTGTATGAATGAGATTAAGAGATTGAGAAGATTTAATTGTACAAGAGTTCAATTAGGTATTCAACACAATGATAATGAAGTTTTGAGAATGAATAATAGAGGAGAGACAGTTGAGAAGACAATTAAAGCAATTAAATTATTGAAGAATAATTGTTATAAAATTGATGGTCATATTATGCTTAATTTATATGGTTCTAATGTTGAAAAAGATACAATACTTTTAAATGAGATTTTAAATAATCCAGATTTACAATTAGACCAAATAAAATTATATCCTTGTGCAGTTGTTCCATTTACAAAAATAAAAGAATTATATGATAGTGGTGAATATAAACCATATGATGATAAATATTTATATGATTTAATTAAATATTTTAAAATGAATATTAAAAAATATTTTAGAATTAATAGAATTATTAGAGATATTTCTGGTCATTACATTCAAGGCGGATATTCTCAACAATTTACGAGTATTCGACAAGTATTGCAGGAAGATATGAAAATTAATAATTGGAAATGTTTATGTATTCGTTGTAGAGAATTAAAAGATGTTTCTTTAATTATGAATAAAAATAATGAAATTAAATTAGAAATAATTGAATATAAGGCAAGTGATGGAGATGAATACTTCATTTCATATGAAACTAATGATTATTTAATTGGTTTTATTAGATTGAGATTAAATTTCAATTATCAAAAACCAGAATTAATATTAGCAGTTCTACAAGAAACGGCATTAATAAGAGAATTACACGTTTATTCAACTGTGAGCAATGTCGGAAATAATAATGATTATTCATTACAACACAAGGGATATGGGAGAAGATTAATTGAGAAAGCAGAAGAAATAGCGAGAATTAATGGTTTTAAAAGAATTGCAATAATTGCAGGTACTGGAGTTAGAAATTATTATAAGAAATTTGATTATGAACTCATAGATACTTATATGATTAAATCAATTTAATTATTAATATCTATCTATTTTCAAACTATATAATCGACCAATAAAACTTTTTGGTTCTCTATAATATAAATTCTTTTCTAATAAAAAGTCATTTTCATATGTACCACCATTAAATAAATTTTTATGTAGATTTTTTTTTATTTCTTTGTCATTTAAATAACCATTATAAATTTTAGTATTTTTTCCAAAATTAATTATACTACTTCCAATTGATTGAATTGATTTATTTTTAAAGTATTTAGTATTTGTTCTCATATTTGGATATTTCGTCATATCAATTTTAAAAATTTCATTATTTTTCCATTCGCCATAATCTTGACCTCCTAATCCACTTTTAGGACCAAATATAGAAAGATTTCCACCATCCTCATTATTTGATATTAAATAAATTGAATAAGATGCACCTGGATTTTTATAATCATATAAATTAATAAAGAAAACACATCTCGAATAATAATTTATGATGAAATATAATAAAAAAGCAAAAGATATAAATACTTTATCAATAATATATTGATTAGTTGTATCTTTAATATTATTTTTTAATGAAAAATAATTATTATAATAATCATTATTTTTACAATAATTATTTTTATAATAATTATTTAATAAATTTATATTATCATATTTTCTATTTTCCGGATTATAATCATTATTTTTTTTTCTATATATCATTAAATTATTATTATAAGAATAAGCATAAGCATCTGGTGAATTTTGAAAATTTAATATAAAATCTGTCAATTCCTGATTAGTTGCATCATTTCTAAATAAACTATCATTATCAAGAGATGGAAATAATAAGAAATAATTATCACAATCTCTGTCATTATCATTCTCATGATGCAATTTAGAAACATCAACATTTATTTCATAAATCGGATTAATTGAACCATTAGCACCTTTATCCATCTTTAAGAAAGTTGTATAATCTCCGTCTTGGAAGAAATCTATATAAAATCTTTTTGAATTATCATCATATCTTAATTTAGGTGGTATAACATAATTATTAGTTGAAGGAATATTATATTTCAAATCATATATACTCAAAGTTTCGATTTGATTATATAATTTAAGAATGCTTATATTATCTTTATTATGACTATCCCAAAAATCAAATATTGGTATTTTTTCATCAGTTTTATCATTTTCATTCTTAGTAATATAAATATAATTGGGATTTTTCTTACTAATTTTAACATAATAAATATTTTTATTAAAATCCGATTTTGAAATATATGTATCTAAATTATTATTACCTTTGTCTCTATCACTAAAATTATCTTTCTTAAAATCAATATCAATAATAGCAATATTTAATCCTGAATAATTAGGATTAAGAAGATAAATTCCATATGCCGAATAACTATCACTCGTAGAAGTATTATTAATATGAGCTTTCGTATCATAATAAATATTATTGAAAGTATTTAAAACTAAATTCGTATTATTTTTATTACTTTTAATTAAATTATATTTAGATAAAGCATTCTTAATTCTAGCATCTGTGTTTTGAGATGGAACATTATTAAAAGTTGAATTATTTAAATCTAATTCATATTTCCCTGTATTATTATTAGGTAATATAGGAATATGATAATAATTATAAAAATTTATATCATTTTTAATATCAATATCTAATTTGTTATAATCTCCAACTGGATTATTATTTTCATTATAATTTAAAATAATATCATTTGGTTGTATTGTGCAATATGTTTTTTGTTTATCATTAATTAAATCATAATTAGTTTTATAATTAATATGAAAGATATTATCACATCTTCCTTCTGTTGTTTCATCTCGCTTTGTTAAATGTTTGTCATAAATATTCTGTCCAGTTGCCATATAAGAAATATTATTATTTAATAAATTAAAACTATTAATAACATTAAAAGGAATAAATCCTTTAATATATTCGATTGTATTATTATATAAATTATCATAACCATTAAAAGCATCAAACATTAAGAATTTGCTATTACTTTTCATAAAAGCCATTGAATCAGCATTTTTAACATTTTCGTGATATTTAACACCAACGACAATTGCTGCTATTATTAATGCAATTAAAAAAATTAATTTTATAATTATACCTTGGCCCATATTTCCAATTATTTTAAAAATATTTAGTATATTAGTAATTAAATATGCGAATGTTCGAGCAATATTAATAAGTAAATTATTGAGAGTTGAACCAAACATTGATAAAGCTTTTGCATTTTTATTAAAACTATTTTTAGAACTTTCTTCATCTAATTTTGCAATTTCAATATGTTGTTTCTTTTCCTCTGATGATCTTTCATCTAATTTTTCTTTTTGTTCTTGAAGAATTTTTAACCTTTCTTTTTTATCTTCTAATAATTCCTTCATTTTAGTTATATATAAATGATAATTTTGATGATCTTTATCACTATAATATTTATCATATAATAATGGTATTGATAATATTGATCCATTAAAATTTTTATCATTATTTACAATTATATTTGAACTACTCCCTATACTATTAGAAGAACCTCTTGATTTTTTTTCAGTTAATTCAATACCTGATTTCTTTAAAATTTTATTAATTTCTGGAATTTTTAATAATTTATTCTCAAATTTTATAATATATTCTTCACCTTTATCTCCATAATCTTCCAATAATTTTTCTTTTGATTTTTGATAAATATCATTTAATTCTTTTGTTTCTTTATCCTTTATTTTTTCCATAATTACATCAGGTGTATCTTTAAAATTTATAAGATCTGAACTTTCTTTAATTGTTTCATTTTCAACCGTTTTTTCTGTATTATCATTATCATTATCATTATCATTATCTTTATCTTTATCATTATCATTATCATTATCATTATCATTATCATTATCATTATCATTTGAGAATTCAGTAGATAATTGATTATCAGATATATAATTTTCTAAATCATCATAAATATTTTCATATATTTTATTCATATCACCTGGATTAAACATTTTTATAAAACGTTCATAAAATTCATCTCTTATTCTAATATCATTTTTTAAAATAATTAAAATTTCATCATTTATTTTATATTCTTTTGTTTTTTCTTTCAAATCTTCTATTTTAGATATAACAAAATTATATGCTAAATTAAATTTATTTTTATTAAATAATAACGTTACTAAATCATCATGAGTAATATGATTTTCTTGATTATCGAAATATTTGTAAAATAATTTTTTAAAACTATCTTTATAATTATCATATAATTTACTCAAATAATCATCTGTAATTATATTATCATCTTGTAAAAATCTTAGAACATTTTTAACTGCTTCTACAATATTTTCAGCATTTTTCTTCGTTAAATATTTTTTATTCACAATACTTTTCATTAAAGGATTTTGTTTAGTATAAGTCATAACCAATGGTTTGAATACTCTTTCAGGAATAATTTTTAGAGCAATATCTGCTATTTTTAAATAATTATCAAAATTTGTTTGTTTAATAAATTGATTTAAATAAAAATTTTTTTGTTCTTTTATTTTTTTTAATAATGATGGTTTTAAAATTTTATCTAATATTTGATTTAGTAATTTTTTATTATAACCTCCCTTTTTTTTATTTCTCTTATTCGTTCTTTTTAATCTCATATTTTTCTATTTAATATAAATAAATGAAAATTATATTCATAATTATAATGTGTATATTTCTATATACATTATGCTATTATATTTTCCCATCTGACATCAGTATTTTACAAACAACAATTGACTTTTTTACATTTGATTTACTAACTTCAAGACAACCGATTGTTATTAGTGATTATTTACAAAATCCAGAAGAAATTATTAATAGTTGGTTCAAATATAATATCATTAATCATACTGATAATGAAGATGATGATGATTGGAAACAAAATAATAATAAATATTTATTTATAAATGCAATTGAAAATACTGAGGTAATTATTTATAAAGCGCAAAGAACAAAAGAAAATCCACCAGAAGATTCTAAAATTATTATAATAAAATTAGAAAAAAATCAATCATTAATATTACCGTTCAAATGGAAATATTATGGAAATAAAATAGACAAGTGGGAAATAGATGATTTTATTACTTTTTTCGTGGGGCGGATTTTTTAGATGATTTAGAATTGACGACATCACCTTTCAAATCATTCAAATAATCCATTTCAATCTCTTCTTTATGTTTCAACCATTCTTTCATTAATTCAGTTAATTCAGTCTTCCAAATTTCAGTAATTGACAATGATTTGAGTGTTTCAATCTTATCTTTCAATTCATTCACTTCTTCTTCTAGTTTCTCTTTCTTTTCTAATGTTAGTTGATAAATTGGTAATCTTAATAGATAATCATAACTATCATTATTTTTATAATAATTCTTATCATTTAATTGTTTTTCAATATCATTTAATTTAATATTCATAATAATAATATCACCATTAATAATATCAATAATAAATCTTATTTTTGCCGAAAGAATATTATAATCCTCTTCCATAATCTCTAATTGTTTTTGTTTTCTTTCATAATATTTATTAATTCTAGTATGATACCATTCTTTAATAATATTATCAACTGTATTATATTTCTTAATATTTCCATTTTCTGAGAATAGATGCATATTATTTAAACTTAAATTCTTAGTTGAAATCAAATTGAATTCATTTAATAATTTCGGTTCTAATTCTTCCTTAACTCCATCATTCATTCTTAAAATGAATTTTACATTTTTAGCAGTATAATGATTTTCAAATGATTTTAAATATTGATTATTATTTGTTATTAATTCTTCTAAGAATTCTTTATAATTTTCTGTCCAAGTTCCAACAGGCAATTCAAGAATTTCAATTGTATTATCGTTGACCCATTTATAAATTCCTTTACTACTATAATTACCCTTCTCATTTTTAACAATTTCTCCCTTAAATCCTAAGTAATAAGGAGCGATTTCATTAATTTCTTTTTCATCAATAATTTTAATAGCATTATTAATATCATCTGGTGTTAAAACCTTTTTGATAGTAATATCAATTTCATTAATAAGATTTAAATAAATATTAATAATTTCTTCTGGATTAAATTGAGGAATATTTGTCGAATAACCAGTACCAATTCCAATTGCCCCATTTACTAATATCATAGGAATAATAGGAATATAGAATTCTGGTTCAATACTCAATCCGTCTTCATCGAGATAATTAAGAATTGCATTATCTTCTTCTCTGAATAATAATTTTGTTAATTTTGATAATAATGTATAAATGTATCTAGGAGACGACGCATCATTACCTCCTTGAAGTCTTGATCCCATCTGACCTTTTGGTTCAAGAATATTAATATTATTAGTTCCTATGAAGATTTGCGCCATTCCAATAATTGCTTCTTGTAATGAATTTTCACCATGATGATAAGCAGTAACCTCGCTTACATTTCCTGCTAATTGTGCAACTTTTATTTCATTATTATATAAATTTCTTTTCAAACAAGCGTATAAAATCTTTCTTGTACTTTCCTTAAGACCATCAATAATATGAGGAATACTTCTCTCTAAGTTTCTATTACTGAAATGAATTAATTCTTTATTAATAAATGTTTCATATGTAATTGTTTTATCAGTATAATCTAATACATCATTCTTATTATAATTAGACAACCAGACTTTCCGATCATCTGCTCTTTTCTTATTAAATGCTAAATCAATAGAACTATCTGAATCATCTGTATGATTATAAGTAATTTGTTTCATATCTTTGAAATATTCTTTTGCTTCTTGGTCAGTTGATGTGCCAAGTCCTTTATAATACTTAATTTTCCATTGTTTCTTATTTTGAATTTCATTATTCCAATTTTCATAATCGCTCATATTATAGAAACTAATAACTTCCTTAGTTGTGCCATTAGTAGCTTTAATAATAGGTGTAAGCATTGATGTTAGAAATCCCTCAGATTTATATAGAGAAATCCATAATGTCTGGAAGACATTGAAAAGAAGTCCTTTAATATGGCTTCCGTCATGATCTTGATCAGTCATGATCATAATTTTTCCATATCTCAAACTCTCAATACCTTTACTATAATCCTTATTTTGTTCTAATCCTAAAATCTTCTTCAAATTAGTAATCTCATTATTATCAGTAATTTTCTGTAAAGTAATATCTTTAACATTAATAATTTTACCTTTAAGAGGATAAACGCCGAATTTATCACGACCTACAACACTTAATCCAGAAATTGCCATCGTTTTTGCTGAATCTCCCTCAGTTAAAATTAAAGTGCATTCTTTACTATCCTTAGTTCCTGCAAGATTAGCATCATCTAATTTAGGAACAATAATTTTATTAACTTTCTTACCATCAGTTTTAACTAATTTCTTTTGTTCTACTACCTCAGTAGCACTAAGAGCAATTTCAATTACTCCTGATTTATATAACTTCTCATAAAATTTATCACTCAAATCACACTTAGAACCGAATTTAGTCATTAAAGTCGTTAAAGTCTCTTTTGTTTGACTATCAAATGTCGGATTTTCAATAGTTGATTTTACGAAAATAAATAAATTTTCTTTAATATGTTGCGGTTTAATAGTTTTCTTTTTCTTAGCAAGTGCCATTTCACATAATTTCTTAGTAATTGAATTTATGATATAATCGACATGGCGACCTCCTCTAATAGTATTAATACCATTAACAAATGATATTTGTTCAAAATTTCCTGATTTACTAATAGAAACGATTACTTCCCATCGATCATTAACTTTTTCATAAAATCGCGGTTGTATAGTTTTCGTATCTAAGAATAAATCAGCATATTTCTCAAAATCTTTAATATTAATTTTTACATCATTGAAATAGACATTTACAGAAGCATCAGTGCATGCTGAAACATCATAAACTCTTCTCTTAAATAAATAATAAATATCATTATTAATATTCGTCAATCCGAATTTTTCATAATCTGGAAGAAATGTAATTTTAGTATAAGATTTTTTATGACAACTTTTAATATCAGGAACTTCCTTAATTGTCAAATTATCTTTAAATTCTTGTTTATAAATCTTCTTTCTCGAACTATCAACAGTCTCAATCATAAATGATTTAGAAAAGATATTAGTTAATTTAATACCTAAACCATTGACGCCACCTACAATTCGAACTTCGTCATCATTATAATTAGAAGATGTTAATAATTCACCGAAAATCATTTCTGGGATCCAAATATCATATTCATTATGTTTAATAATTTCAATTCCCATACCATCATTAAAAATCTCAATTACTCCTGTTTCCTTATTAATATTAACTTTGATATTTTTAACGATATTATCAGGACAATCTTTTCTAGTTCTAACAGAATGATCAATTGCATTTACAATTGCTTCATCAAAAATCTTAAATAATCCAGGGATAATCGTTATATTTTCCTTAACAACTTTATTATCATCATTAATAATATAAGTTTCTAATGTATTTGGATCAATTGTTCCAATATACATAGAAGGACGAGAATAAATATGACTTCTTAACTCGTGTTTCTTATATTTCTTATCAATCTCAGTAGTCATTATTATTAGTAGTTATTAATGATAATTTTATATATTTGAAATTGTCATTTTTTTTACATAATATTAATAGTAGTATTAGTATGAGTGTTTTTGAAGAAGAAGATATATATATGAAAATAATATTACCAACAACAACAGAATTATTAGATAAAATTTATACTATTATCTATTTTATGAGAAAAAAAATAATAAGAAGTAATTTATGTATTAATAATCAAAATTTAACAGTTATTTATAAAATTATAGATAATTATTTTAATAAAATAGATGATGCTTATACTAATCTACAAAAAAATCAAGAACTTAATAATAAATATAAGAATTATTATGAAAATGCAAAATTATTTCTTAATACAATACGATTAATAATTGTTAATTTAGATAAAAACTATTTTTATAGTGATTTATATGATGCATATTATTTTTTTTATAATATAGTGTTGAATGATATAATAAGTAATATTTATAATAAAAATCGCAAATTATTAGAAGCATTATTTTCATATCATAATACTTTTCAAAATAAAGAAATGATAGTTAAATTAAATAAATTAGAAATTGATAGTTATTATTATAACGATATTTATGAAATAATTTATAATTCTAAAATTAATACTAAAAGAACATTAAAAAACTTTGAATTGACAAATGATTTAATATCATCTAATATTCCTTTGCAACAAGGTAAGAAATACAATGAAGAAGAAATAATAAATAAGAAAAAGAAACAATTAGAAGGAAGAAAAAAGAAAGATGATAATTGTAAATTAGAATTAAATTTAAAAACCCCTACTATTACAGGAGAAAAAAATTTTGATAAAATAGAATTTGAACCTTCAACGAATAATGAAGCAAAATTAAATGATTTTATGAAAGATATTAATAATATTAATAAAGAAGATGGTGAAATAAAAGATGAAGATGATGAAGATGATGAAATAAAAGTTTTTAAAGAAGAATTAATAAAAACTTTTAAAGAAAATTATGAAGAATTTGAATATACACCTGAAAATAGAGAAATTGTAAAAAATCATTTTAATAAAAAATATGATAATGGTAAATTCAATAAAATTAAAAATTATAAAAATAATTCAATAGCATCTCTTTTTAGTAATTTTTTATCCAATAATAAAAAATTAATTTTTTGCGATAATGATAGATATGAAATAGTTAATTATAATATAAAAGAACAGCGAGACTTAGCAATTGATTTCGGTGAATTAAGAAAGAATTTTATTCAATCATTAATAAATGAGTTATTTCAAAAGAAAATCTTTATAACTGACGAAAAAGAGAAAAATAATAAATATTTCTTAAATAGTAATTATAAACCAGACGATGAATTCGTATTAATAATAAAAACTAATAATAGAAGTTTTCACGATATTTATATAAAACCTGAAAATGATAAAGATTTTATTCAAGATTTTTATAATTTCATTGCTAATTTAATAACATTTTTATTATTCGGTAGTTATGATATTGAAAAAGAATTCTCATCTTATTTAATAGCAAATTTTTATAAAGACGATTTTAATAATTATGATTATATTTATTATTTATTCAAAGATTTCAATAATTATACCAAAGATAAAATATTAAAAATTATAAATATTGATAGTGAAGATGTAAATAGCACAGGAATTGAATTTAATGGTGAATATTTATTAAATACTAGTAAAGAGGGTGTAATTATAAGAGGATCATCTATACAAATTCAATATATCACTGAATTAGCAGAATATCTATCATTTAAAACAATTGAAAAAAGAATTGAAAAAGAATTTGATGATAAAAGAACAAAAAAAACAATTGATGAAATAATAATAAATCGCGGTGAATCAATAAATAAATCATTTACACAATCAATCCCTAAGGATGTTAAAGAAGAATTTAAAAAAGTTAAAAATATTAATAATGATTTAATTAATAAATTATTTAGAGGTAATGGTTTAAATGAAAATCAATTAAGTGAATTATTTTTTACAACTGTTATTTTTTCAATAATAAAAATGAATGGTGATAATAATCCAAATAAAATAATTAATCAAAAGAAATTATTAATATTTGCATATATTATTAGAACATTTTTTATAAGTAATTTATTAGAATTATTAAAGAAAAATAATAATTATAGATTAAAATTTTCTATAAACAAAAAAATACCATCTTCTAAATTTTATCAAGAATTAAATAATATTGAATTTCCTGATTATTTAATTGATACTAGCAATAATGATATAAATACAATTTTAATGGAAATCAGTTCAATTACCGATGAAAATAAAGAAGCAATAATTGAGAAATATAAATCATTATTTGAACAAATAAAAAATTTCTTTGATTATTATAATCCAAAAATAGAAAAGACTGTTGGTGGAAGAGGAAGGGGCAAAAGAAACAATGAAGAATATCAATTATATATTGAAAGAAAGAAATATTATATCATTTATAATAATAAGAAATGTTATTTAACTATTAATAATATCAAAACGAGATATAATAATCTTTTCATTCATATTGACGGAAGATATATAAAGATAATTTTTTAATATCCTTAAATAAATTTTTGTTGATTTTGGAAAGTAATGATGGAAAAAAATGATTTATTTGAATTTAAAAAAAATTATTATTGAAAAGAGAGATATGCGTCGTAATTACAAATCAGGCTACCTAACTAATAACACAGTCAGTTATAATCTCATTGCAAATAAGATTATCAAGGACAATGTTGTTATTGACGGTGAAAGATTTTCAAAGAGAATTCACAATAAGATTGCTCGCAAATTTCACGAAAAAAAAATCAAAGATATGGATGACTATTGTGATGATTATGATTATAGCGATAGTAATGGTGATGATCACGAATATTGATTTGATTATTATTAAGAAATGAAAGAAATTATTTCATCAATTATTTCTTTTGTTTCTTTATTATCAACATCTATGATAATAATATTATATTTCCTCTCCAATGCCTTATTATAAGCTTCTTCGTGTAATAGATGAATATCAGTAAGATAATCAAGGGTTATTGAGTTTATTTCATTTTCTCTTCCTCTTTTTTTAATTCTTTCTAGACATTTAGAAGGTGCTGAACGGAGATAAATATAATTATTAGAATTCCAAATTGTATCTGTTTTATTATATAATTCATTTATTACTTTATATTCTTCATCATTAATATTATTATTATTATAATCATTTATTGTAAATGTATTTCTTATGAAGAATGGACTTCTTTCCATAAGAATGGTCGAATTACTTTCTTTTTCTTGTATCCAAGCACGGTCTAACCAAACTTTAATTTGAAAATTGAAAAACCCTGTTTTATATAAATAAATATTATCTAAAAAAGATTTCCATTTTTCCAACGGTTCTAAATCAATTTGTAGATTTTTATATTTATGTAAATGATTTAATATTGTACTCTTTCCAGAACCTATATTTCCATCAATCGTATAAATCAACATCTTTTTTATTTAATTATATATCTCTAAACTTTTATTTGAATTTATCAATTTTTTTAAAAATGCTTTTGTTATTACTTGTTTTTTTGGTATTTGGAAAAATAGACAATTAACATTATCATAAATAATATTTATTAAATAATTCATTTCTTTTTGTTTGATACTTAAATTATAATGTTGAAGTAATTTATTTATTTTTATTTTTAACCAATTATGCTTAGTTGTTTCATTTTCTTTTAAATTTTTGGTTTTTCCACCTCCTCCTATTTGAGGTCTTAATATTCCATTTACATAATCAACATTGAGAATGTCAGATTGATTATTGGTGACATTATATAGATGACTATCAAAACCAAAATATTCACTTGGTAGTGAAGTACCGCCTTTTAGTGAAACTTTACCACATTTATCATTTATATAAGAATGAACTAGTTTTAGAGCGTCTCTTTCAATCACTTTTGAATTATTAATTAATGTTATTAATGACGCAATTGAAACAATGTTGAAAATAAGAGTTTCTAGATATTCGCACATACATCCATAATCCTTTTCGCTCTTAACAGTTAATCCATATTTCATTATTACCGATTTTAAATAATTATTCATATCTTTTCTATAAATTAAGAAGATATTATTAATATTTAATGAATTATAGCGAAATAGAGGAAGTTGATAATAATCGTGTATGGACACCATATGATATTAAAAATGGTAGAATTAATATTATCGATGATAATGTTGATAATTATAAAAAGAAAAATCCAACAATAATTCAAAAATCCGTATTACCTGATGAAAATACAAATAGTATTTCACAATCAATAACTAATAATAAATTATCGGATTTATACTTCTCTAAAAGTAATATTGAAAAAATTCAATTATTGATAATTATGAAAGTTAGTGAAGATAGTAATTGTCGTTTTAAAATTAATAAACAAAGCGAACAAGAATTATTAATCATTATGAGATCATTTTATTTACAATATTCTAAAAATTTGGATAATAATATTAAAAATCAAATAAAAGATTTAAATGAAATGGTTGTTGAATGGAGTAGTAATAATATTATTTCAAATATCGAACAATACCTCAATTATAAAAAAGTTTGTAGCACTTTACCAATGCCATTAGAACGCGCACAATTGCCGACGCAAAAAGGAACTAAAACTCTCGAAATAAAATCCTTTATATAATTAGAATATATTTTTATTTAATGTGTGATAAAGAAGAAGGTAAATGTGATTTATCAGAATTAAGTGATTATGACATAAAAATTAATGAAATAAAAAGAGGAGAAATTTATAATGGCACTGTTCTAGTTTGTATTGTTTATGGTTTATTTGCAATTAGTATTCTTTTAGCGTCTTATTATAATGAAAGAATTCGTGATATATTTTTCAGTGAGTTTATTATATTTACGATTATTTTTATTGTAGGTTCAATTATTATCATATCAGTATTATTTTATTATATTAATAATTATGAACCAAAAAAAACTAAACATATAAATTCATATGATACTTATTCTTGTCCCGATTATTGGAATATGGTTATGTTAGATGATACAGAAGTTGCTAATAATTTTGATTCGAATATCTCTACTAATTATTTTAAATATAAATGTGTTTTAAATAATGATATATTTAATAAATATGAAAATTATAAAGAACAATTTCCAAATTCAAATCAAAAATATAGTTTAACTAATAATATTTACAATACTAAAAATAGCACAGGTATTGGTACTACTGATACAAATGCAATTAAAGGTGATTATTTTTCAGACGATAAAAAAGAACTTTTAAAAAATAGTATAAATATTAATTATGGTCATTTATATAAAACAATAAATAATAGTGATTTATTTCCAAGTGTAAATAGTAATAATTTATATGCATATAATAAACCTGGTCAAATATTACTAGAAAAAGATATGAAAGATATTAAAGATGCTATAATTGATACATCTTTAAAAATGAATAATTATTCATTCGATACTAATTCAGGAAACTATAGTAATGTTTTAACTAATTCTATTAGTGACAAATTCAATCCATATATAACTTGGAATGCCAAAAACTTATCAGAAGTAGATAAAACTACTAAATATATATCAAATCCAATAAGTGGTACGTCAAAAGATTCAAATGCTGTTTATTATGAAACTTATCAAGTTTTATATTGGATGCTTGGAAATAATATTAATTATAGTTATTATAAATCTTTTTTTAATGAAAAAACAACATCTAGACCAGTATATGCATATAAATCAAATGGGCGATATGATATAAATGCAATCTTTTCAATCGCTAATTTTACTAAAATAGGCACTATAAATATTGATGGAAATAATATTTATTTTAAATCAGATGAAAAAATAAAAAATCTTGGCGGTAGTTCTTTTAACAGCACAAATGCACCTGATTTTTTAGTAAATTATATTACAAATATAAATCCATATACAGGGACGTATGTAATTAATTCATATATTTCTATAAATATGACAGCAGATAATATTCCTAAATCTAATGATGATTTAAGACAAGGTCCAATAATTACATTTGATAATGGATATGGAAGACCTCCAGCTATAACTAAAACCCAAATTGATAATAATTCAATAAATATTCCTGTTGTTTGTGATACAGTTTATCCAGCTTATCTTGCTAGTGTTGAAGATGAAAGTAAATATGGGTCTGATAATACAATAAGATGTTCTTATGCTAAGTTATGCGGATATTCTTGGAGTGATATGGGATGTAATTAATATAGAAAAAGATAGAAAAAGATATAAAAAGATAGAAAAAGATAGAAAAAGATAGAAAAAGATAGAAAAAGATATAAAAAGATATAAAAAGATATTATTAAATTATTTTAATCAAATGATAAGAGGTGATTTATTAGTATATACTAATAAAGACATAAAAAGAATTGATAAATTAACTGAAACAGATATTCTCCTCAATCACAATTTTCAAAACTCTGAAATTGAAAGTATTGAGAAGAAGAGTGTTAAAAATTATTATTTATATAAAATTAAAACGAATAACAACATCGATAATTATTATCTAGATGCTAATAATAGTATCCTAACTATTCAAAATATTCCATATGATTTAAGGACGAATGATTGTGTTAATTATATCAAAGACAATTTGAAATATTGTTCTCCTTCCCTTAAAAGCGTAAAAGATATTACTGATTTTGATTATATCGGATTTCCTTATCTCATTACTAATTTTTATTCAGAAGATGAAAAAAATAAAATAAATGAAATAAAAGAAGATAATTATGATAAATATAGATTTCAGGGATTATTCTTATTATCTAATAATAAATTTGAATTGAACAATAATTTAAATAGAAATACTATCGGATTTTTAAATAAATACCTTCATAATAATAATATTGATTTTGAATTAATTGATAATAATATTAATTCTATTATTACTATCAAAAATGAAAGCGAATTATCAAAATTATTATTATCAACCGAAGAATTGTTAAATTTGACATATTTCCAAACATTACATCTAATAAGAGGTTTTAATGAAATTAATTCATCTTCTCTGAATATCTCTAATAAAAATCAATTTTATTTAATTAAATTTTTATATATGAAAATAGGATATTTGATTAGTGCTAATTATAATAAGAATACAAATAATTATATGATCAAAATTCCTAATATCAATGATGAAACAGTTGAAAAGAATTATTTCGTCTATAATAATTATTTATGGACAAAAATTAAAAGAATTGAAAAGATTGAGAAATATACTGGATTTTTATATAAATTAATTATGAGAAATAAAGATAATTATTTGAGTGAAATTGGTATTATTTCATAATACCTCTAATAATTGGATGATAATTATAATCAATTAATTCAAAATCTTCAAATACTAAACTCTCAATCCATTTTATTTTTTCATCAATTGATAAATTAATATCAATTTCTTTATTAATATTCAATTTTGGAAATTTATAAGGTTCTCTTTTCAGTTGTTCATCAACTCCTTCTAAATGTTCCTCATAAATATGCAAATCACAAATACTAATTGCGATCTCTTTTACATTCATTCCCATAACCTTCGCAATTATATAAGTAAATAATGCTGTTGAAGCGATGTTAAATGGCAATCCTAAAAATAAATCACTTGATCTCATAAACATCATACAAGAAAGATCTTTATAATTCTTATTATTTTCATCATCATTAATTTCTTTATTATCACTAATATAGAAATTATATAAGATATGACACGGAGGAAGAACTTGTTTATTTAATTGACAAGGGTTCCAAGCATTTAATATAATTCTTCTACTATTATTACTCATTTCTTTTAATACATATTTCAATTGATCAATTTCACCATTGAAAGAACGCCATTGAAAACCATAAATTGGTCCTAAATATCCCTCTTCATAATTATAAAAACCATTGGCATCTAAGAATTCGCGATTTGAATTACCTTTCCAAATATTAACTCCCTTTTCTTCTAATTCTTTCGAATTTACAGAACCTCGAAGAAACCATAATAACTCTTCAACAACACCCTTAAAGAATATTTTCTTAGTTGTTAATAATGGAAATTGATTTTTAATATTAAATTTGAGAATATCACCGAAATAGGAATAAGTATTTCCATTTCTTCCATTCTTAAGTACTCCTTCTTCTTTAACTTTTTTTAAGATGTTCAAATATTGATATTCATCAGAATTCATTTATTTTATATAAATAAAAAATGAAAAATATATTTATATAACTTTTTTATTAAATAATTATGCAAACTGGTATTATTTCTTTTGGTGATAGAGTAGCGTGGAATATTAAATGTAATTCAACAAAAGATATAATTTTAAATGAATTATTTGATAAGTTTAATATTAGAATTATTCAAAAACATTATTATAATATTGATGATAATAATATTAAATATTTGGCAAATCTCCCTCATTTAATTTCATTGAGGTCTAATGGCAATCGTTATTATATTTATTTTACTTTATATAATGATATTCCAATCATTTATTTTATTGATATGAAAATTCATACAGGATATGAAAAACCACGCATAATCCTTTCAAGAGGTTTATTCGATAAATCTTTATTTAAAAATACATTAATTGATGGCGAAATGGTTAAAACGAATGATAATAAATGGTTATTCATAATTAATGATATTATTGCTTATGAAGGTAATAAATTAGATAATATGACATTACCAAATAGATTAAAAATCATATATGATTTATTGAATACAAAATATACTCCTGATAGTGTTTGTGATGTTTGCGAATATAAAGTCAAAAACTATTATTATTTATCAAAGAAATCATTAAATGAATTATTGGAATATTCTAAATTATTAAATTATTCATCAAGAGGAATTTATTTCTCATCATTTTATTTGAAACATAAACCTAAATTATTAAATTTTAATAATAATATCATTATCCCAGTTCAGAAGAAAATTAAAGATAATATTAATTTTACTATGAATACTAATAATTCTTCTAATGATAATAGAGAAAGTAGATTTCTATTATCAAATTCTATAATATCTAATTCGAATGTTAGCAATAATAATTCGAATAATAATAATAATCAAAAACCTAATAATATTATTTCAAATGATGGAATAAGTAATAATAATATTATTTCAAATTCATTTTCAAATTCTAATTTGAAGGAATTATGGATTTCTAAGACAGATGAACCAGACATTTATAATATTTATGATAATCATAATATCCTAACATCAAATAAATTAGGTATTGCATTTATTAATTCTATTCACGAAAGTATTAAAATGAGAGACATTTTTAAAGAAAAGAGTACTACTATAACTATTAAATTTAAATGTATTTATAATAGTAAATTTAAAAAATATCAACCAATAGAAATAATATAAAAAAATGATATTTATTTTATTTATTATTAATCATAAGAATGTCAAGTGATAAGAAGGTTTATTATTCAGTCCCTTGTGGTGTTAAATGTGGTATTTATAATACTTGGGATGAATGTAAGGTAAATATTGAAGGTTTTGATAATCCTATTTATAAAAAGTTTGATGATGAAATGAAAGCTAAAGAATTTTTCGATGAATTTCATAATATCTTATATGTTTATACTGATGGATCGTGTATCAATAATGGAAAAGAAGATGCTATTGCAGGAATAGGAATTTATTTTAATAAAGATAATGAGAATAATGTTTCTGCTAAATTGGAAGGTGAGAATTTGACGAATAATATCGCTGAATTAACAGCGATTATTAAAGCAATTCAAATAATTAAGAAACTTGAAATTGCAAAAAAAGTAATTGTTTCTGATTCAGAATATGCTATTAAATGTGCAACGACTTATGGTGAGAAATTAGCAAAAAAGAATTGGTTATGCAAGAATGGTAATTCTCCTCCTAATGTTGATTTGGTTAAGAAGTTATATGAACTTACTAATCAATATAATATTCGTTATAAACACGTAGAGGCACACACAGACAGAACTGATCGTCATTCAATTGGAAATTATAATGCTGATAAATTAGCAAATGCTTGTCTTGGAATGATAATGAAAAGAGAAAATTCTTCATTTAAAGCAAAAGAAAGTAGTGATAAAGAGAAAATTCCATTAGATGTTCCATTCGCTAAGAAAGATGATGCAAAGGCGAAAGGTGCAAGATGGGATCCGAATATTAAGAAATGGTATATTTACGCTGATAATACGAATAAAGAATATTTGCAGGGAAAATATGATATAAAAACTAAATCAAGTAAATAAATAAAATTATTTATATATATATGAATTATTTTTTGCTTTTAAGTTTGATTTTTTTATCATCATTTATAAAACCAACTTCATCATTTATTTATAATTATAATAAACCATCAATACAACTAAAAACAAAATTTAATGATATTTCATTTCGTCATGGTCTCAAACACATTCACACCCCAGAACACGTTAAATACACTCATTATTTTGGAGCACCTTTCTTCAATATTCATTCAGTTGAAAAACCTATTTATTCAAATAATATCACAAGTGTTAAATTTAAATGTTCAGTTATGAACTTAAATAAAATGACAGTTATAATGCATTCTTATTATACAAATAGATGCGAAATGAATTTTTATATTGATGATAATGATAATGGCAATGAAAATCTAAAAGAATTTATAACATTACAAATAACAATTCTTCCAGATCTTGAGAATAAGAATAATCATTATTTCTTTTTAAGAGTTTTTTTAAATGATTTCTTATCATTTTTCATTCCATTCGTTAATATCTTTTTTCAATTATCTATGTTTGTTTCAACAAAAGAAGATATTATATTCTTCTTTAATAAAAATAGAAATTCAAGAATTATTTATAATCAAAATTTAAATGAATATAGAAAACTTATTTTTTCTAAATTAAGAAAATGAAGATAGATAAGTATAAAATAAACCAGATATTATAAATAATACTATTCCCCATAATGTATCTTTGAATGCATCATAATATTTATAATTTTTGAAATAAGTGCAACAAGTATAACTATAAGTTCCATAAATAGCAATTCCAAATAAAAATCCATAAAGAATTGAATTTAAATAATTATTTTTGTTTGAATTATTATCTTCGATCATAGATAATAATTTTAGATATAAATAAAGTGCTGTTCCGAGACAAATGTAAGAAATAATTATAGGTGGTATTTTAACAACAAATGGTTCTTTTTGTATTTTTAATAAAGTTGTCATATAATAATTATAATTTAGAGAGATCCAACATAAATCTGTTATTATAAATAATATTAAAGTTATTATGAAATAATTAAAATTTATCATTTTAAAGTTATATAAGAATATTATTATTTATATTAATTATAACAAATATAACCAACTATTAAAAGATGACGGATTTTTATAATCAATATCAAGAGAAACTAAGAAAACAACGAGAAAATCCCGAAACATCTCGTGCTGGTCTCAAATGGGAAACTGAGGAAGACAATGTTCTAATTTCTAAAATTGAAGATGAAGTACCTCTTGAAGAAATTGCTAAAAGTCTTCAAAGAACTGTTGGGAGCATTAAAACACGTCTCATCATCAAAGCACTTACTCTAATTGATGAAAATCATTCAATCACTCTCGATGAGGCAGCACAGAAATTCAAGATTACTACAAGTGATATTCAAACTTATCAAGCTAATAAAAAGAAACGACAAAACATTCATCAAATGCGTAATAATAATGTAAATCTTAATATGATTTATTCACTTCTTCTCGATATTAATTCTAAACTATCTTAGGAAGTTGATGATGAAAATAATACAGCTAATAATAGAGCTAATATGGAAGAAATAACAATAGCAAATGTTATTATTATGAAATAATAAATAAAATTTTCTATCATCAAATTTCCACAATCACACTTTATTTTTTTCAAACTTATTATATATTTCAATAAAAATATATAATAAATTATCATTAGAATACTCATTCCCATGCCAATTATTTTTATCAATGGATGGTAATCATTCTTATTACCATCGTAAATTATAAATGATAATAATAATATTAATTGCCATATTACGAAACTAGCTGAAATATAACTTAAATATTCATTATAAGACTTTATTTTCGAACAACTACATTTATCAATATTTCTTAACCAATTAAATATAATTAAATTTAATATAAATCCAAATATTAAAGAAATTATTGTAACACCTGTATGAATACTAAATTTATTATTATTTTCATTCATTTCTTTAATTATATCCATATTCGTTTCTATTATATATTATTAAAAAAAATGGTTTCAATTATTTATAAGAAGTTATTAAATAAAGAAGCATATATAAAATTGAAACAACAATGGTAGAGATATAAATTATTATTATCGTATCTTTTAGAAAACCATCGGTACATCTACATCTTTTAATATCATTAATATAATTATAAGTCATATAAATATTAATTAAACCCAATACATTACCAATTATTAATAAATAATAATGATTAACATTAAAAACGTTGAAAAATACTAATAAATCTAACATGAATATAACATACCAATAAATATGAATTAAATGCTGTAATGTTGTTTGTGAACATTTACATTTTTTTATATAAATTAACCAGTAAATCCATGTCATATAAATACTTCCAATGATAAAATTAAATATTAAATAAACATCTTTAAACTCCATTTTTTTTATTTTATTTATAATTACATAATAGAATAATAATTTATTTGAGATATGAGATTAAAAATTTATAAAGAATTCAAAAATTTGTTTAAAAATGATAAGGATGGATTAAAACAACAACTTTTTTTAAATAGTTATGTCGAACGATATTATGATCAAATTGATCGATTATTATTATATCATGGAATTGGAACAGGTAAAACAAGATCTTCAATAATAATTGCGGAAAAAATTATGAAAATAAATCCAAAAATGAAACCAACAATCATCCTTCCTGCAAGATTAAAAACGAATTATATAGATGAATTAAAAACTTATTTTATTGATAATAAACTTAATAATAAGAATTATGATATTTATTCATATGAATTTATTATTAATAAATTTAAAAAATCTACAAATGTCAATAAGACTTTAAAAGAATTTACAAAAAACAGAATTATCATCATAGATGAATTTCATAATTTAATTGGTTCTAACATCAAGGAAGAAATCATTAATAAAATTCATATTACTAATAAAATTGATTTGAAAATTAAAAATATTCGTTCAATTCTTATGAGATTTATTTCAAAATATGCAGATAATTCTTGTAAGATGTTTTTCCTAACTGCTACGCCTGTTTTTGATAATCTTTCGCAATTTGTAGAATTGGTCAAATTATTGAATGTTCAAGAACTTGATTTCTCTAAAATTAAAAGAGCATCCGATTTAATACCTTTCTTAAAAGGTAAAGTTAGTTATTATGCGAATTATGATAAAACACAATTTCCAAAAGTTATTTATAAAAATTTAGATATTCCAATTACTGAACCTTTAGATGAATATATGTCTCTAATAAGAGATGGAGATGAAGATAATGATACAAAGATAGATAATGAAAAATTTTTAATTAAACAACGTCAAGCAAGTATAACTTGTTTTCCAGATGATATGAATAATAATGAAAAAACTAAAATAAAAAACTTGAAGTTGTATGCCCCAAAAATAGCTAAATTATTAGAAATAATTAATGAAAAACAGAAAGGGAAAGTTGTTGTTTATTCTAATTTTATCGAAAAGGGATTATATCAAATTAAAAATATTTTAGATAAAAATGGTTGGAATAATTATGACCCTTCTTCTCAAAATTCAAATTCGAAATATAAAAATTATATTATCTGGGATGGCAAATTAAAAGATGATGATAAAATTAAAATAAAAGCTATTTTGAATTCTTCCAATAATAAAGATGGTTCTATTATTAAATTAATTTTAGGTTCTCCATCAATTAAAGAAGGTATTTCTTTTAAACATATTCAATCTCTTCACGTCTTAGATCCAGTTTGGAATAAATCATCAAAAGAACAGATTGAAGGAAGATGTATTCGTTTTCAATCTCATAATGATATTACTGAGAAGGATTATCCAACATTAAAAAAAGAAGTTATTATTTATTATTATGTCTTAACTCATACAAATAGTAGTTCGATCCAAGAAACAAGCGATGAAAGAATTTATAACGCTATTATACCTAAAAAAGAAGCTATTGTTGATAAATTGATTAGAATAATTAAAGATATTTCGATTGATAAATATTTATATAAAGAAATGTCGAAATCACCTACTCAATCTTCTTTAATTTCTCTTAAAAGTGATAATAATGTTATTTTGAAAAATAGAAATAGAAAAGATATAATTATTAAAAATGATAATGATAAAATAAAAGAAATTTGTAATAACTTTTTTAAGAATTCAAATGTAAATCCTATAACTGGTAGAATGATTAAAGAAAATGGGACAACTTATAAATCTTTTCTTAAAAAATGTAGTAAATATAAAAATAATAATTAAATAGATAATGGATAAATTAAATAAGAAATTATGTGATGAATGGTATTTGAATAAAAATAAAAATCCTATCACAAAAAGAACAATTAAACCAGATGGTTCTATTTATAAATCTATTTTAAAGAAATGTTCCAAATTTGATGAAATTAAAATTAAAGATAATGGAAATGATAGAATTAAATTTTTTAAATTTATGAATAAGATTTTAAGAGATATTAATAATAAAAATTCTAATAAAAATTGCGTAAGTTGTGATAGTTTTAATAAAAATTGTAAAATTGGTGATTTTGTTAAAATAGGTGATTTAATAAGCTCAGGAACATTATCAGGAGTTATTTATAAAACAATTATTAATGATAATCAAATTTGCGTTAAAATTGTTAATGACTATTTAACAACTTCTAAAAAACTTTCAAATAATGATGTTCATAGTGAAATAAGAACATTAGAATTTTTAACTAAATATGTTATTAAAACTGGTTTTCCACATTTTCCAATAACTTATGATGTTCTTAAATGCGAACGTAAATTACTTGATAAATATCATAATATTCCTAATGAAATTATGAAAATTTATAATCAATATAAAAAAGGTAATATTCTAATGATTATGAGTGAATTAGCAGATGGTTCTTTAAAAAGTTTTTATAAAAATGAAATTAAAGAAGATTATAAAAATAAAAAATTATTATTAAATGCATTTGGACAAATATTTATATCATTAATATTTTATCATAAAATCATTAATGCGTTTCATTCTGATTCACACGAAGGCAATTTCTTATTTACAAGAATTGAAAGAGGAGGTTATTATCATTATAATATTTATGGTAAGGATTATTATATTGAAAATTTAGGTTATGTTTGGGAAATATGGGATTTTGGATTAACAGTTGCTTTTTCAAATAGCGAAGAAGTTAATAAAGATAGAATTGATGCTATTAAAGAACCATTATTTAGTTTTAAATATAAAAAACCAAGAAAATTAAGTAATTATTTCAGTCCTGATTCAGGAAAATTAAATATATTATATGATTATTATTATAATATTGCTGACCCAAATCATAATTATATGATACGATTATTTCCTGAGAATAATGATACTAAATATTTATATGATTTTTTTAATGAATTGAATGGTCGCGATTTCATATCTAAAAATGTAAGTTTAGACCCATTGAATATAAGAAATGTTGATAATTGTGTTCTTGGTTTTATGTTAAAACATAATTTGATCAAAGATAGAATTAATAATTATGATAAAGTTATTAATAAAACCCCTTATACAATTTAATTTATTTATATTAAATAGAAAATGAATAAATTAAATAAGAAATTATGCGATGAATGGAATTTAAATAAAAATATAAATCCTATTACGAAAAGAACAATAAAATCGAATGGACCTGTTTATAATAACATTGGGAAGAATTGTAATAAAATAGATGGTATTGATGTTAAAGTTGCTAATAAGAAAACTGGAAAGAAAGGAATAATTAATATCTGCGAAGAATGGTATAAAAATAAAAATGTCAATCCAGAAACAGGAAAAACTATTAAAACAAATGGTCCTGTATATAAGAAATTATTAAAATTATGCGAAGAAAAGAAAAGTAATTCAAAAACTTCTTCTAGTGCTAGTTCTAAAACACTGAGATTATGCGATGAATGGAAAAAGAATAAAACTGTTAATCCAGAAACAGGTTATAAAATTAAGGAAAATGGACCTAAATATAATTATTTCAAAGAATTATGTACGAATTTAAATAAAAAGATTAAATCATCTTCATCTCATCAATTCCATACTCCCAAATCTTCTTCATCTTCTCATCAATTCCACACTCCAAAATCATCATCACGTAATTCATTTCACAGTGCTAAATCATCTTTTTCAGATATTAGCAATAGAGAATTATTAGAATTATTTAAAGATAATGAAGAATTAAAAAGAACTATTGTAAATAAATTTAAAAAACTTCATAGATTATCAGCTTCATCATCTAATTCTAATTCTTCAACATCCTATTATTCATCTTCTCCAATTCATAGTAATAGTAATAGTAATAATTCACCTCTAATAAATCCAATATTTGATAAAAATGATGATAAAATTTCAAGTGAAGAAAAACGCGTTGCTAATGAAATTATTGATGAAATAAAAGATGTTATTGATAATGATAAAATTAAAAAAGAAAGTAATAAAGAAATTATTAGAAATGGATTTTTTGATAGATTAGCATATATAATAGGTTTTTAATAATAAATCAATTATTTTTATTTTTTTATTTTTTTTAATAATTAATATTAATAGAAAAATGGATTTAATTAAATGCAAAAATTGGGTATTAAATAAGAATGTAAATCCTATTACAAAAAGAAAAATTAAGACAAATGGAATTGTTTATAAAAAACTTGAAAATTTATGTAATAATGATAATAATGATAATAATGATAGTGATAATTGTTCTAAATGGAAATTAAATAAGAATATAAATCCTATTACAAAAAGAAAAATTAAAACAAATGGACCAATTTATAAATATTATGAGAATTTATGTAATCAACAAAAAATATTATCTTTATTTAATTCATCATCTTCTAGTGGTAATAATAATTCATCTAGTTCTATAATAATAGACAGTTCTTTATCATATTCAATTACAAAATCAAAAAATAATGAATTATTAGAAAAATTCATAAATATAATTAAATTCAAACGAAAAAAGAATTTATTATTAATAAATAATTTTTTAAATGAAAAATTTAATATTAAAAGTAATAATAATTGTTTAACTGTTAAAAATAATAGGGTTTTTATTAATAATATTTTAAAATTGAAAAATGTTATAGGTTCTGGTTCTTATGGGATTGTATATTTAATGGAATATTTAAATTCGATTGATAATAAAATTATTAAATATGTTATTAAATTAACTGTGTTAAAAAAGAACGAACCTCAACACGAAATAAGAATTCTCGAATTTTTAACTAAATACGCTCTTGATCACGATTTTCCTCATTTTCCTATAACTTATGATATTCTTTCTTGTGATAGAAATAAAAGAAAAAAAATAATAGAAAAAAATATTGATGATATTCAATATCATTTATTTGAAAAATTAAAGAAAAATAATGGCGAAATATTATTCATAATAAATGAATATTTTAATGGTAGCGATTTTGGAACTTATAATAAATTAAATATTAGAAAGTATGGTTATGATGAACTTAAAATAAAAACATCCAATGCTATTTCACAAATTTTAATTGGAATGTTATTTTATCATAAAAAAGTTAATTCAAGTCATGGAGATATTCATTCATATAATGTTTTAAATCATTTAACTAAATCTGGAGGATTTTTTCATTATAAATTATACGATAAAGATTATTATATTGAAAATTTAGGTCATATTTGGGTATTATGGGATTTTGGTTTCTCAGTTCCTTTTGATAATAGCCTTGAAATTAATATGAAAAGAGAAAAAGAATTAAAAAATCATATTTTTAAATATTTGATAAATAAAAAAGAACCTGAGAAAATTAAATATTATTTAGGAACAAGAATGAAGAAGTTTGATTATTTCTATGATGAATTTGATAATGAACTTGAGATTTATAGAAATAATATCTTATTTGATTTAAAATTTTTCAATGATTTAAATGATAAATATTGTATTTATAGAGCTTTTATCAGAGATGATAAAACAAGTAATTATAAATTTATAAATGAATTGGTAAATACTCTAAATACAGATGTCGTTTATAAATGTCTTAAATTAAAATTAAAATCATATGATTTACCAATAATGCAAAAGATGATAATTGAATGGATGGTTAAAATTAATTTATTATTAACATCTATTCCTCCAAAATCAGTTATTATTAATGAAGGTAATCCATATGTCTTATGAATAATATAACCCTACAATATTTTCAGTATATTCACTACTTTCTATGATATTATTAAATGATCCTATTAAAATTCTCTCACTACTTAAATCATCAAATTTATACCAAACACCTTTACATTCGTATAAAGTTATATAATGACCATATTTAACATCCCCATAATGAATTACGATCGAATTTAAATATAAATTAAATTTATTTTCTCTCATTTTAATATTCAATGATGGAATTATTGGAGTTGCTAATTTTATTTCATTCAAATAATTTCTATTAAAATGAATAAATAAAATAGGAGATTGAACATATTCAATATTTTCAACTTTATAAGGTTTTGAATTATTATCAATAAAAATCTCATTAACCCTCTTGGGATAATATTTCTTAATTTCTATTTTTTTATTTGACATAAGAAGATCAATTGGAAACAAATCAACAAAACTTCGCATTTCAATCTTATTATTAATTGAATATTTGAGACTTTCGGGAACTTTTAAAATAATTGTAATTATAAATAGGAATAAATCTGCATAATCTGCTTGACTTGATATTAAATTACCATCAAGAAAATTATATTTTGGATTTATATTCTTCTTATAATTATTATAATAATCTTGTAATAATCTTCTTATACTTTTACACATATAAATTTCTTTTTTATTTTCATAATTATTATCATTAATTTCATTATAAATTCGTTTTAATTCATTTTGGATTTCTAAACCTTTTTGATATAAATATGAGTTATAATTATTAACTTCGGCATCTAAAATTAAATTTTCTATGTTCTTATTTTTATTATTGAATAATGCATAAAAAAGACTATCAATATAACAACTTTGATTTTCATTTTTAAAATTATTTTTATTTAAACAAATTTTATTATAAATATCTTCCAATTCCTTTTTAGAATATTTATTAAGATATGTATAATATGGATAAAAATTTTTAATCATTTTTAAATAATAATTCTTATCCATTTTCATATAAATAAATGATGTTATTCCATTAAAATCAAGTTTCACATAATAATTATATTTTCTTTTTTTATGAATAATTGTCTTATTCTTATTATTATCTAAAATTAAATAAATAGGATTTTTAGTATCATTATCATAAACCTTATTTAGATATAAAGGAAGAAAAGATTGAAGATTTTCAACTCCATTCTCAATCATATCATTTATCAATTTCTTATCTTTTATAATTTTATTCAAAATTTTTTTATAATGAATTAATTTATAAATCTTTTTATTTTTATTAAATCCAAAAAATTTATGATTAAATAATTTTGATTGAATAATTACTTCTAACCAACCAATATTCATTTTTTGAATTAATTAACTCTTATTATAATATGATATTAAATAACAACTACTATTATTATTTAAAATAGCATCTATATTATTAACCATGCAAACATTCAAATCATCATAAATATTATATTTATCCTCCTCAATTTCACAAAGAGCGTTATAATGACCCCCATTCAAATTTCCATGATGAAATGCAATACTATGAAGATTATATTTAATCTCTGTTGTAAATCTCAACTCCTTATCAATATTTACAGGTTCTACGTTTTTATTTACAATTTCCTTAAATCTATTTAAAGAAATGAAAATGATTTTAGGAAGTTTTAAGATAGATGTATGTTTAATATACTTAGAATGATTATTACATTTATCACATTTCCAATTATCCACCTCTCTCAATTCATTATTATTACTAAAATATTGATTATTTAATAACTGACTAATATTATTGAATTTTATAACATTCAGATTAATATAAATGAACGGTTCATAACTATTATTAATAAAATTACAATTTAAACATTTAATTGAATGAATATAAATTCCTTGTAATAAATCATAAATATGACTATATTTATTTTCATTAAATTTAGCAATTTTATTTATAGGATTATTTGGATTTTTATTCAAAATTGAACTAATATCATAAGAAAGTTCAGTGTGAATTTTTTCAATAAGAATTAAATAAACTTCACAAATATCATTTTCTTCATTCCTATTGAAAAAAGTATTAAAAATCTCATAAAATCTCATAATAAAACGATTTGGATTTATTGATTTATTGTTATTTAAGGTAATGAACAAATCTTTCAATTCATAAGTGATCGTTCCTTCTTCTGTGTTTGAATTTGTGATTACGTTTCTAAAATCTTGATGACGATATAACATTTGAATTAAACTATTGATAGCACAAGTGCCGCCTAAATTTGCCAATCCTTGTTCGCTCATTTTATTAATAATTATAATAATTTAATTTTTAATCAATTTTTAATTTTTCCATTTATGACCGCAAATAATACAATTATAGAATTGTGTAATTGCCTCATCACCACTTCTAGTTTGCAATTCATAATATGAAATCTTATTATTTTTACATTTGCCACATTTAATAGTATCTGTCATAGAAACTTGTTTAATTTCATATGCTGCTTTGAATTTGAGTTTCTGTTTCTCGATAATTGTCTTCCATTTCTCAGGGAAAATCTCTTCACAACTCATATAAGGTAATTTATGCGGAAGAAATTCCTTACTTTTCAATCTATCTAATAATTGTTCATTTTGAATATATGAATTTTTATCTAAGTTTGAATAAATGGAACGTGAAATATTAATATAACAATCTATAAATAAATCACTATTCCAAGATAATGGGATTTTATGAGAATTTGCATAATCTATTGTTGAATTGAAAATACCAATCTCTAAGTCCGTTGCTTCTAATTCGCTCAGATTTATATCATCTATAAGCATATGTTTGAATTTGTTTCTAATCTCGTGCTTATTATTAGTATTGGACATTGTGAATAATGAAATTAATTAATGATATAATCAATTTTTTATATCTTCAAAAATAAAAAAAATGATTATTTTTATTTAAAGATTTATTATAAAAATAATATAAATCAAATAATGAGTTTCCCTCTTCTTCCTAAGAATGTTGAAATTTCTAAACTTAAATATTCAGAAGTTAAGACATTATCATCAGGATCTAAGAGTGTTTATGTAAATTATGCAACTGGAAAATTAAGAATTCAAACACCTGTTCTATTTATGCCCTATGGCATCGGAGAAGGTTATGAAGATAAGAGTGTTAAAAATCCAGAAGTAAAAAAGAATATTGATAAGAAATATGATTTAACTGTTTCATTCAAAGGTCACGATGAAAATGCTAAAATTCTCACATTCCTTGAAAAGATGCGAGAGATTGAACAAGAGATTATCGATAAAGCTTTCGAATATCGTCTCGAATGGTTCAAGGATGATTATGATGGAAATAAGGCATTCGTTGCTCGTATGTTTTCACAAATGATCAAGGTTGATAAAGATCCTAAGACTGGTAAACCAGTTGGAAAATATCCACCTACTCTAAAAGTTAAAGTTCCTTATGATGGTCTAAATGATAAATTCAAATTTGACTGTTATGATATGGAAAATAATGAGATTGAATTTACTAATGTCATTAGCAAACTTAAAGGTGGAAGAACTCAATTAATTATCGAACTTACAGGAATTTGGATGGCAGGTGGAAAGTATGGTTGCACTTGGAAAATTGTATCCAGTAAATTTCAATTGTCTCAAAGTAATAAGATGGCATTTATTGAAGATAGTGACACTGAGAAGAAAGATGCCGAGGAAGAAGAAGATGAGGAAGAAGAAGATGAGCCTTCTCTGTCCAAACAAGAAAATAAAGTTGAAAATAGTGAACCTGAAGAAGATGAAAATGAAAATGAAGATGATGACGAAAAAAAAGAAGTTGTTGAGGATAAGAAGGAACAAGCGAAGGGAAGGGGCAGAAAACCAGCAACTAAAAAATAAATATTATAATTGCTAAAATTAATCCCATAATTATTTTTCCTAAAAATGATGGTTCTTTTTTTTCATTTAATAATACCAAACTATTATTAAATATCATATCAAGAAATTGATAAGCGTATTCAGTTGATAATAATAAAAAGAAAACGAATGCAATTATTGCACTTCTCAATTTTAAGGAATATAGAAATTTTGGTAATTTCTCTTTTTTATTATTATTCTCGATCATTTATTATATTAATAAAATATAATATATCTATATTTGAAAAAATATTATTTAATGGGATTGTAATAGTATTTGCATTCGTATTAATATTATCTGACATCCATTCAGGAATATTATTATAGAAATCTTCACTATAAAGAGATAGAGATTTTACGAAATAATAACATAAATTAAAATTATCATTTCCTGTTTCAAATAATACTATTATTTCTCTTGCAAAATCATAGAAAATTGTATTATCATTGATATTATTAAAAAAAACATTATTCTCACATTCTCTTGTCATAATCCTATAAGTTTTTATAATATTCTTAATTTGATTTGATGTAAATTTTAAAAACCATTTGACATCATTATAAAAACCTACCTTTTCCATTATTTTTGATACGTCAGTGAATGCTTGTGGAATTGATGACCATTCATATTTATTCAAAACTTTCTTATTATTTAATTTATTTATTTTGATGAAATAATTTAAATTTCTTATAACATTCAATGGAATTTTTTCTTTTGTATATGGGTTCCAATTTCCATTCGTATCTATGAAATACTTCAATTCATTTGCTATAAAGAAATAAGTATTATCTTTATTTTCATTATAGATGAATAATTCACTTTTATTCAAATCATTTAAAGTCTCTAATGTGAATGGATCTTCAACATTATTTAATTTTATTTCTGGATTATAATAATATTTATTTATAATTTTTTTCATAAATAAACGATAAATAATTAAAAAATTTTTATAATTCTTTTTCTCAATTTCATAAGTATTCTTATTTAATTTGAAAATAATATCTATAATCTTATTTCTATCATAGTTATTATTATCAATCTCTATAAATGAAAATAGATTTAATAGATATTCTTTCTTACTGAATAGAATTTTTAAACATCCCTTAAAAATAAATTCTTTTGTAAAAATACTTGAATTATCATAGATATATTTATAAATTTCATAAATATCATTATTACTTTCAATTGATCTTCTTTGAATTGCTTGATAAATAATTTCATATAAATAATTTTTGTAAGAATAGTGAGAATTACAATATTTCATATTTCCTATCACGAAATTTTGACAAGAATTGCAAGAATTACAATTCCTATAAATACAAAAATCCATTTTAATTATAATAATCATTTAATTATTAAATGGATTTCTCCTCTACTAGAACACCTGCATTCACATAACTATAATAATTATATAATTTATCATTCATTCTCACATATTTATCCCCCTTTATAGAAACAACTCTTCCCTTATTCTTCTTCTTAACCTGAAAATTCTTATGTTTCATAATTCTATTATCTTTATTAATATCACTCGTATATGCATAATCATTCTTATTAACTCCCAATGCCCAAGAATAACATCTGAAATTATTTAATAATGGTTTATTCTGTTTTGAATTTATTAAACAATCAAATGATGCACCTTTTAACATATTCAAAAATTTTGTTATAATAAATTTCTTCTTATCAGCAGTCATTAGAATATGTTCATCCGTAGTCATTCCCTTATCATTTCTTTCAATATTGAAATCCTCTGTTCTTTGTTTTTCTGTCAATTTCATAATATATGAAAATACCTGAACATTCCTATCTTCCTTTGGCAATGCCTCGTGAGAACAAGAACGAATGGCGCGTCCAATAACTTGTTCTATTCTTACATTATTCCAGAATGGTTCTACTAATAAAACTCGTCTAACATTCTTTAAAGAAATACCCTCAGCGCCACTTTGAGTAATACAAAAAGCTTTGACTAATTTTCCATATAATTGATCATAAGGTGGTAATTTCTTTCTCATTTCATTCGTAATATTATTAAAATCATTATTGAATAAACTCATTAATAATCTTGTTTTCTCTCTATCTTGGTCAAAAATTACATATCTCTTATTATCATATTTCTTATCAAAAATATCATCATCTGTAAAATAATATTCATTATCAATCTTCTTTATTTGAACTTGTTTAAATCCTTGTCTATTTAAAACCTCCGATAATATTCCCAAACCTTCAACAGTTCTAAATGATGAATATATTAAAACAGATCCAGGTGATTGATTAATATCTTTTACGATTTCTGCAAATTTTGGACTATAAAACTTTTTTAAATTATCTAAATCTAATGTATCGCTTTTAATTAATTTTTCCATCATTGAATTCATCTGTTTAAGATATTCATCTTTTACATCCATATCTGCACCTCTCATTCCATCATTACTTTCATTATCACTATCGTCTTCTAACATCATTTTCTTAATTTTCTTAATATCTTTTGGATAAACTCTCTTAATATTCTCAGGAAAACTAAAATTACAAACAGCACGTGTAAAAGCTCGATAAACTGATGAACTTTCAGCAAATAATCCCTTCCCCTTTTTCTTATTTAAATCTTGTTTAATCTCATAATTACGTGCCTTCTTATATTCAAGATATTGACTATCCGTCATAAATAATTCTTTCTTAACTTCAGGTAATACTGATGGGAATAAATCACTGCCACTAATACTATAATAACTGACTGTTCCTAAAATTCTTCTCATAAATAAATCTTCATTTTGAACTTTCGGATCTTCTTCATCAGTAACATCTAAGAAATATTTATTGAAATCATCCTTATTCGTAGGTAATGCACTGTAATTAGCAATTGAATATTTTGAATTTATTTTAACTCCAACATTATCATTTATAGAATTTATAATTTTTTTGATATAACTATCAATATCATCTTCCCAATCTTCTTTTATAATATTCCCTTCACTATTCTTCTTAAATCCCATAGGTAATAAAGAAATTAATATTTGTCTATTCTCATTATCTATGAAATATTCATCAATAACATCAAATTCATTATTTTTAACTAATTCATCATTTGTAATTATCTTAGAAGTTTTTGAATAAGTAAGAACAAAAACTTGCATATAACCTCTAATCAAATTAATTAATGTCGCTATTTCATATGGATTATTAATCATAGGAGTTCCTGATAATAATATTATCTTCATATTTTTAGCTTCCATTAGATGCGAATAAACACTTCTTGCAAGAATACTACCATTAACAACACGACTAATGAAATTATGTGCCTCATCAATAATCACAAAAGAATTATCAAATGGACTTTTGCCAAGACCTTCAATTAATTTCTTAGATAATCCATTATAACTTATGAATGTATATCTATTTCTAATAATATTTGAAGTTGTTGTAGAAATTAATATTTTATCTTCATCATCTATATTACTTTTAATGACAATTGCAGAAGGAATATCATTTTCATATAATGGAACCCAAACAATCCCATCTTTCTTAATGACATTAGGAGAAATTGAATATTTTTCAAATAAAATCTCCAAAGCCTTCTTATTCGTCTTTGATATTTTCAATTGTGTCCAACCCTTCTTTAAATTTAATCCTATTGAACTAATTTTTAATATCTCATTTTCATAATTAACTGCCAATGAAGCAGGACTTAATACAAATATCTTTTTCTTATTTATATAACCTTCAGCAGCTGCAATTGACGCACCTGACTTTCCTGACCCTAACTCGTGATATAATAATGCACCTCTATAAGGACTATTGAATTGAATGTAATCTCTTATAATTCTTTGTTGTGGATAAAGATTAATATCAACTTTTTCTTCACAAACTCCATCTTCGCAATCACACTTAGATTTTTTGAGAGTACTATAAAATTCTGGTCTGAAAGTATTATAAATCATTTCATTATAACCAATTCTATTTTGTAATTTCCATTCAGTTGGTTGAATTTCATTTATTGTATTCATAATTCTATTTATATAAATATATAAATAATATTTGATGTTAATTAATATTGATGATGTTAAATATTATTATTGATTCGAGAGAATATCAACTTTATAATAATATCATCGAAAGAGACTTAGATAAATATAAAGATAATATTAAAATTGAAAAGAAACAATTAGAATTGGGAGATATTATCATCGAATTTAATGAAATTCAAATGATATTCGAAAGAAAAACAATGAATGACTTATTATCCTCCATAAATGACGGAAGATATAAGGAACAAAAAACGCGATTATTAAGTAATTATACGAATATCAATTATTTAATTGAAGGTACGGATGTCATCTCATCAAATAATATAAATAAACAACAATTATTAACAAGTGTTTATTATCATTCTATTTATAGAGATAATATTAAAATCTTTTTTAATAAAAATTTAAATGATACTATAACATTTTTATTATTATTATCAACTAAGATTATTGATAATCCTGATAATTTTAAATCTTCGCATCCATCTCAAATTCCTTATATAGATAGTTGTAAAATTAAGAGTAAGAAGATAGATAATATTGATAAAGAAACTTGCTATTTATTACAATTATCACAAATTCCGGGAATTTCAAAAGAAATTGCTAAGAATATCAAAGATAAATATTCATCTATGACGATTTTATTAAATACTCTCAACAATTCCCCAAATCCAAATAAAATATTAGAAGATATTCCTAATATTGGACAAAAAAAAGCAAATAAAATTATTGAATTCTTATTATAGTTTCCATTTTAATCTATAATCCCTTAGACTTAATCTTTTTTTATCAATGCAACTATAATAACAAGTCGCATAAATAAAAACAACAGTTATTAATAATCCTCCAATAAGCATTTTTTAATAATAATTATTAAACAAAACTTTATATATCGTTTCTAAAAAATTAGTGGATGTTGTGGGGTTCGAACCCACGCAGTGCATAGCACTATATGATCTTAAGTCATACCCCTTAGACCACTCGGGCAAACATCCAACGATATATAATATAAAAATAAATATTCATTTAAATTATAATATTAACTTATTATTAATATTAACTCATTCTTGAATTATTATATAAAATTATCCTTATATAATTTTAAATAAAGAATGTCTATAATAACAGGGGTTAAGCAAAGAGCACAAACCTATCAAATTTTGATGAGAGATCATAATAATTTTACTCTAAATAATGATAAAACTTCTAATTTAATAAATTTAAATGTAGATCCAAGTACTTATAGTAACGCAGTTATTAATTTTAATAACAATTATCATTTTGGTTTTATTGATAATAAAATCATTTTCAAATATATAAATCAAAATAATAACAATAATTTATTATCAATTGATAATTCAAATTTAAATATTTATAAAGATGTTAATATTTTATCAAATATTAATATTAATAATTTATTAATAACGTCCAATAACACATCTTATTTCAATAATAATTTAATTCTTAATTTAAATGACTATACTAATGATAATATAAATAAATTAAAAATTTTAAATAATTCATCGTCATTATTTGAAATTAATAAAAATCAAATAAATGCAAATATTGAAACCAATTTTAATTCAAATGTTTATATGAATGCTAATTCAACATTTTATACAAATTTTATAGATAGTCCTAATAATAAACCTGTTATTATTAATAATCTTGCTTTTGCAGAAAGTCTAAGAATTTTAACTAATAATATTATTCATAATATAACTGTTGATAATTCTTTGATTTGGTGTAATATCACTGATTATATGCCTGGTGCTAGTAATCGATTAACACCAATTAATGATGCTACTTGGACAAAATATATGATTGATAATAATATTAATGTAGATGATTTAGGTTTTGCTAAACCAAATATTAGTGTCTTAAAATATATTGGTTCTCCTGATAGTGGTTCTAATATTGGTGGTTCTAATATTCTTGAATTTAAAACAAGACAACTTAATAATATTAATAGTAATAATAATAATTTAGTATTTTCAATTAATAATAATGGATTTCTTAATATTGGTTCTAATTATACATCTAATATACCTATAAACATCGATATAAATCCTAGAACTTCAAATTGTTATAATATTTTTAAATATTCAAATAAAAATAATAATAATTATTATTTAACAACCATTAATTCAAATGGTTATATTAATATTGGTTCTGCAAATTTTACTGAAAATCAGTTAAATATCTCTAAGAATTTTAATAGCAATCTCAATAATACTGAATTAATTTCTTTGAATATAAATACTGCTAATTTTGATAGTTATTTGAATTCTTATTCAATTCCATTCGTAAATAATAATGATTATAATAATTTTATTTTTAAAAATACAATTATAGAAAATCAAACAATTGAAACAATTCAAAATAGTGATATAGTAAATATTATTATTACAAATAAATTCATTGAAAATAATATTTATTCATTAAATGCTAATTTTTATAATAATACTAATTTTTATTCAAATATTCAACAAGATTTTAAAACAGTTCTTAAAATACAAACAAATATTATAACCCCATTAAATACTTTTAATATTAAAACATATGAAACAAACAATTTAAATTATTATATTTATCCATTTTTAAGAATACCACCACTTTCATTACCTTCGCCAATTACTGATTTTAATAAAATAATAGTTAATGCAATTAAAAATAATAAAATTTATACATATAATTTTTATATTTATAAAAATAATAATTATAATTATAATTATACTGGTTCTTATTTACCTCCATTAACTGATTATATTAAATTCAATTGCAATGCTAATAATAATTTTTCAGTTTCTGCAAATGGAAATACTGGAATAGGAACTAATTATAACGATGTTTATAAATTATATATACCTGAAAATGCATTGATAAATAATATTAACTGTTCAACAATTGATAATATTTTAACTAAGAATATTAGTTTTTGTAATTTAAATCTTAATAATATAAACAGTCTTAATTGTGATACAATCAATAATAATATTATTAGATCTTCTTCAAATATATCTTCAAATATTCAAGTAATTAATAATATCAATGTAAATAATAATTTGAATGTTCTAAATAATATTAATGTTTCTTGTAATATTAATATTTCAAATAATGGAATTATATTAAATTCAAATATTATTTTAAATAATAATTATGCAAATATTCAAATAATAAATAATTTGACATCTCCAAATTTAATTTTAAGTAATAGTTTAAATAAATATGATATTTGTATTAATAATAATAATAATTTTCAAATATTATTAAATAATTCAAAATCAATAATTGAAAATAAATATAATGATAATATGATTTCTTTAAATGGTTCTTCTTTTAATATTTTCAGAGATCCATCAAATTCTAATGTCAAAATATTTGCAGGTCGCAGTGCAAATACTAATGGACCAACTCTTAATACTATTACTGGAATTGATAGTTGGTATAATTATATACAATCTCTTTCTATCGATATAACTAATTCTAATAATACTGGTAAATCATTATTTTATACTTATGGAAATTTTTATCTAAATAGTCCAAATAATGCAAGTGTTCCTATGATACATTCCTATATCAATACTAATAATCATTTAAAAATAGGTATTGGGACTGCAAATAATGATATTGGAGGTAGTAATTTAATGATTGTTGATATGAATACAACTTTCAATTCTAATATAAATATTAATAATAATATTTATCTTAAAGGAACTATTTTATCACCATCTGACATTAATATTAAGACTGATATTCATATAATTTCTTCACCATTAGAAAAAATTAATAAAATTAATGGATATACTTATAAAAGAACTGATACAGGCAATTATGAAACAGGATTAATAGCACAGGAGGTATTGGAAATCTTACCAGAAGTTGTCAAATTTAATAATGATATTTATAACATCTCATATGGGAATATGTGTGGATTATTAGTAGAAGCAATTAAAGAATTAAATAATAAAATAAAAGTTTTAGAAAGTAAATCATCATCATAATTATAATTATAAATCTAATATTTTTCTAAGATATGTGAAAGAAATAGTTCCATTTATTAATAAATTATGATGAAAATCTTTAATTGTTCCCTTATTTTTCTTTAAATATTCATCTCTCAATTTAATTATTTCTCGTTTACCTAAATTATAACCCAATGCCTGTGCGGGCATACAAATATATCTCATAATCTCATTATGAATATCATTTTTACGTTTTGGCATATATTTCAACATAAAATTAAATGCCTTTTTATAACTCCAACCATAATAATTAATACCAGTATCAACTACTAATCTTGCTTTTCTTAATAAAGAATATTCATTATTATCATTATAATCTTCACAATAAATTTCCATATAATGTGCAAAACCTTCTATAAAAGCATTATTATAAAAACCATAAATTTTATAATAATCAACATTATTATCTTTCAAGAATTTAAAATGATATTGATGAAAACATTCGTGCATCAATAAGGAATAAATTGATTTTCTATGACATTCCTTATAATAACTAAGGTTGATATAAACAGCGTCTGTTAATTCATCATAATATGCCAATGAAGTTGTTTTTTCTAGATTTTCAGGGACTTTCAAAATATCAAAAGGTTTCTCTGGTTTATAATGAAAATATTTATCAATAATATTATCATAGATATATAATGCTATTGTTTTACAATCATTGAAGAATATTTCTTTTGATGTATAGAATTCTTTCTTATCAATCTTCTCAATTTTCTTTGGTAAAATCTTCAAACCATATTTATGAATTTGTTGAGGACTTAATTTTATTCCTCCTGTTTCTATGTTAATTGAATATTCATAAATTTTATTTCCATTTGGCAAAGCATATAATCCTATTGTTTTTCTACATTTCTTTAAATAAACCTTCTTTAAAAATGAATATAAGAAATTATATTTTTTAAAAGGTTTTATATCTTTCATAAATTTTTTACATATGATATTAGGAACTGTTATTTTCATACTCAAACCAATTTTTAAATATTTAATAACATCTTTTAAATAAATAATGAATTCTTTTTCTCTTTTCTTTTTTAATTTCTTAGAATTGGGTTTAAAAATATTATTATTATAATGTTCAAAATCAATTATTTCATTATGATAAGAAGATAATATGAGATATAAATAAATTTTATATTTATAATAAAAATTTAAATTATTTAAAATTATTTTTAATTGTTCATTTTTTGTATCTGAAAATTTTTTCATCAATTTCTTTTCCTTATTCATCAAATCATCACTTAAAGAATTTGGATATTCTAATAACTTTCCTTTCTTAGTCTTTTTTTCATCTATTAAAAATTTTAAAAATAAATCATATTTCAATTTTTCATTGAAATAATTTATATAATCATTTGTCATTTATTATTCTATCTAATTATATAATAGAATGAAAATTATAATTTCTGTAATAACTACTTTATTATTGCTTTTATTCATATTTATGATTATTTATTTATTTCCTGATAGAAAGAAAATAGAAAATTTTTCAGTTAGAGAAATTATGAGAAATTCAATCACTATTGAACAACCTATTAATGATAGTTTCCTACCCCACAATCCCTATTTGAAAGTTTTATTAAATGAATATGAAGTTATTCAAACATTCAAATACATTGTTAAACGCAGTCCAACAATTCCTGAAATTAATAAATTTATCTATTATCCTATAAATGAATTGAAAGAATATTTATATAATACTATTGAATATGAAAAATTAATAAAAATTCAAGATAATGCTTTTAATAATGGTCTTGAAGCTGCTATTGCTAAGAAGAATTTAATTAATCGAATTATGAACTTATATAATAAAATTTATGATACTGAAATTCCTGTGAAAATGATATTACCACTTAGAGATTGTTTTATTTATTTACAATTGAATATTTATTTATTTATGTGTATGTTAGAACACGGCAATTACTCATTTTTTGAAGATAGTGTTTTAAGTTCTTATGTTCTAACTAAAAAAGTATTAATGGAATTATTTAATAAATTTTTTAATCCTCTTGAATTAAAAATTCACGCAGAAGATAAAATAAATAAATTAACAACTGCAAATGATTATAAAGATGAAAAATATTTAGCTACGAAAATTGATGTTGCTAATATTATAAAAGATTTAATAGTTGTTAATAATGAATATCTTCTAGTTAAAGTCAAAAATAATTATCCAAATGTTTTTACTGAAATTCTTAAAAATACCATTGGAATTGATAAATTTTCTATTAATAATGATGATATAATAAAACTTAAAAAATATTTATCTGATTTATATAATTCTTCATCTTCAAAAATAATTGACGATAAGAAAAAAATTAAAGAAAAATATGAAAATACTAATGGTGAAAATATTAATGGAGGTTATGCTAGTAGTATTAATAATAGTAAAAAAACAATATACGATTATTATGTTATTTATAAGAAAAATAAAGATGCAGACAAATTTAAAATAGATAGTCCTAATTTCTTTAATGATTTTAATTCAAATGGTTTTTTGAATTATTTGAGATATAGTGATTATTCAAATAAAATGATATTCCTCTATTATGATAATTATAAAATGACGAAAAATGATGAGGAAAATATTATTGATATTAATAATAAATTTTATTATATTGATATTTCTACATCTCAATTTGATACTTATTTATCTAAAACAAAATTTTTCGAAAATTATAAAAATGATTTTTATAATAGTCCATCAAATTCAGCACCAAAGAAATCAACTTCTTCTTCATCGTCGTCTCAACAAACTTCTGGAAGATATGAATATGTTCCTCCAAATACAGCAAATACTGATTTACCTTTTAAAAATAATTATATGAATGATGTTATTTATGACGAAGATAATAAGAGCGTTCTGAGATTATATAATCCAATTGTTCATAATAAGAGTTATTTATTACCTAGTGGATATAGACCTCCTGTATGTACCTCTCTTGGACAAGAGCAATTAACACAACCTGTTTTTACTGATTCAAAATTATTATTTCAAGGTCTTGATATTAATAAAGCTTTTACTGAAACCCAGGTTGGAAGTATAATGCCAAAATTTATTTATAATGAATTCAAAGATATTAGAATTAAATAAAATAAATAATTAATTTCCACAATTATATCTCATAACAACATTCATCGTGTATAATTCCTGTGTTAATAATTTGAAAGCATAAGGAATTCTAATTTGAACGATGTTTGTAGCATTCTTGCAATAAGTACATTTATAAATATTTTTATCTGGATTGACATTTGCCAACATCCCACAATCTTTACAAATGAAGACCCTATAATTATCCGCACAATCTAACATCTTCTCTTTTAAAAAGGATGATGTTCCGTGTCCAATGAAACAATCTCTCTCCATCTCTCCCAATCTCAATCCACCACCTCTCGCTCTACCTTCCGAACATTGTCTTGTAAGCATCACAATAGGACCATTACTACCTCTTGAATGGATTTTATCAGCAACCATATGTTTTAATCGTTGATAATAAGTAGGACCGATAAATATTTCTGTCTTAATCTGTTCACCAGTTCTTCCATTATACATAATCTCATTTCCATATCTCTCTAATCCTTGTTTCTCTAATAATGTCGCAATATTCTCAACACCACAATTATTAAAAGGTGTTGCATCTCCATCTGCTCCTAAATGACAACTTACTTTTCCCATAATACATTCCATTAATTGCGCCATTGTCATTCTCGATGGAATGGCGTGAGGATTGATAATAATATCTGGAACAATTCCATCTTTTGTAAATGGCATGTCCTGATGTTCATAAATCATTCCGATACTTCCTTTTTGTGCTGATCTGGAAGCTACTTTATCTCCCACCTCAGGTTTTCTATTCTTTCTAATTCTAATTTTACAGAATTTATAACCATCACTATTAGTTCCGATATAATTATAATCAATATATCCATCATCATTTGCTTTAATAGATGATGAATTATCATTATAAGTATTCTTTCCATTAATTTTACGAGGCATAACCTTACCTACGATAATATCATTTCCATCAATATAAACATTCTTAGGAACAAATCCTGATTCATCTAATTTTTCATATGAAAATGAAGGTTTAATTGTTGTCAATTCAATAGGATTTGTGAATATCTCTTCTTCTCCTGAACTATGATTTTTAGCACATTGATCTCTAAAAGCTTTGTAATAAGTACTATTGAATAATCCCCTATCAAGTGCCGATTTATTAATCATAACACTGTCTTCCTGATTAAATCCTGAATGTGTCATAATTGCTACAATAGCATTCACACCAGATGGCAATTCATTACTATTCGTATATTTAGATAATTTTGTTGATACAATCGGTTTCTGTGGATAATTGATAATATGTGCCATTGTATCTATTCTATTTGTGAAATTACTTGCGAAAATTCCCAATGCCTGTTTTCCCATAGCACAATTACTAACGGCGAACTTATCACCACCAATGAAACTATGGTCATCGCTCTCAATCTCTAAATCCGCAATCATATTATTTAAATGTTTGTTCTTTTCAAAATATGGAATAAATATTAAATTTCCTTTAATTTCAATAAATTTTTTGAATTCATTTAAAGAAATTTTCTCAATACCTTTCTTAATCATATAATTCAAATATAAATAATATTCATTAATTATTCCATAATCTTTTCTCATTTCATTATTATATCTTACACCAATAATCCTATAATATTTAGAAATTGTTTCTGTTGATGTATTCCAATCCAATGGAATGTTAAAATGATTTAATATTTTTATGACATAACTATTAATGAGAGTTATGTTATTACTATTATTCGCACTCATATAACCTGCTACGAATTCTCTCTTAACTAGGTCGCTTGAATTTAATAACCATTCATCAATATTATTGATCAATAAATTAATAAATGTTCTATAATGAATATATTTATCATTTGTATTAAAACCAATCATTTGAATATCTTTCTTAACTTCTTCATTTTCATTACTAATATTTGTCATATTATATCCAACTAGACGCGAAATAATACTCATATAATAATCATCATTATCTAAATAAGTTTTATCTTCATTCATAATTTTTAAAATTTCTTTATTAATAATTGTATCATTATTCACAATTCTTACAATTTTCAATGTTTTATTTGAAACGTAATCAGGCATTAAATTAATACCAACTTTACTATTCTTATTTAATTTATGAACTTCTACCCATCCATCTAATGTCATAAATTTGTGATCGTGTGTTGCGATAATATTTCTACCACTCATAATTTCAATTCTATAAACAATTTTACTAGTTGCTTGATGATAATAATTAACAACTCTTGAATGATTAATTAAATTGGTAATAGGATTGAAACAAACAACTTCATCGCCTATTTGAATATTTTTAATTAATTTATAATCACCATTACTTAACAAGACTTTCTCATCTTCATTAAGACATTGGTAGCAATTTCTCGGCGATTGATTATGATCGCTAAATGGAATATTAACTCCTAAAATACCATTCATAAGACTTGCATGAATTTCACAATTCGTATAATGAGGAGGCATTGAATTACCTTTCATACCTTTATACAATTCGGTATGATTAATAGCAATCATAGAATGATTTAATTCATTACAATCTAAATATTCAACAAATCCCTCTTCATCATTATTAGGACAAATGAAATCCTCAAATTTCTTATTATGAATAAATTCTTTCCAAGTCATTTTCTTTTCTTTCAAAATTCTATTAATTCTCAATTCGCTCTTATTCATCTCTTCATCATAATCAACGATTAATAATGGTCGATACATACGACCAGCGTCACTATTAATACAGATACATCTTTTTAAAATATTCCAATAAACGGCAGTCATTGGATAAATAATTCCACATCTCTTATAATGTTTCAATTTTGAATATAATTCTCTTGGATTTGTATGAAATCCTACAATATCTCCATTAACTTGAACGTAGACATTATTAGGATCTCCTAATCCTTTGAAAAACTCAGTAATCTTATTTCTGGCATCTTGAATAATTTCTGATTCTATATGCCATTTCTCATTATTTTCAATAATATATGAATAACTATCATCATAAATATTAGTTCCTAATTCCACGATCAATTGTCTAATATGAGTGCTACTCATAGAAATTGAAATAATTGTGCTTAATGCCATATTTTTGACTAATCCAACAGAACCACCCTCAGGAGTTTCAGCAGGACAAATCATATTAAATTGACTATTATCTAATTTTCTAGGTTGAACTAATTTTCCATTCTTCTCCATGGCTGTGCTAATTCTTCTCAAATGTGATAAAGTACTAGCATAAGACATTCGATTTAATACCTGCGAAACGCCTTGACGAATATTTTGAAAACTTCCAATACTCTTTATTCCCCAGTTTCCTGTTGATAATGAATACTTCAACCACGAATCCAATAATGATTGTTTGAAATATCTATGAATATTATTATCATTGATGATATTAGTAGTAGTTGTATTATAATTCGCTCTCCATAAATTTAATTCTCTTTCAATAAGTCCTTTAATTTCCTTACTCATCTTTCCATAACATTGTCTAAAAAGATTACTTAATAGAATTCCAGGACTGTCAATTCTCTTATTCATATATGAATCGCGATTATCATAATTATCATAACCTAAATAAATTCTAATCATTTTTCTAATCATAAATCCTAGATATAATGCTTTTCTTCTATAATTCTTTCCTACGTGAGGCAAGAAATCATTTATGATATTATCTCTTAAAATCTTAGTAGGATTTTGAGTTGTTTTATTAACTCCTGTCATAATCTTAATTAATACCTCTTCTGCCTGTTCTTGTGTGTTAATATCAGACGCGTCATCACAACACGCCATCAATTGACCAATAATTCTTTGATTATCTTTATTATCTAAATCATAGACAATGTGTTGAATAATTTCTTTATCTGAAACAATCCCCAGTGCTTTGAACATAACAAAGACTGGAATTTCACTGCGGATGAAAGAAGTATTTAAACGAATGCTTCTTCCCATATGATTTAATTTGCCACTCATATTCAAACTAGTTGTTTTAGGTGGCAAATAAATTGAATCATTCATTGATCTAATTTCTGCATATAATCCATCACTATTATTATTAGGTGCAAATACAAGAGTATCATTTTCATTAATTCTATCTTGCATAATTAAAACCTTCTCATTACCATTGACTATGAAATAACCTCCATAATCATATCTACATTCATTATTATTACTATCTCCTAGTCCTGGGACTTGATGTAAAATACAAGCATTAGAACGAACCATAATAGGAATTTTGCCAATATAGACATTATTCACATATTTATCAATTTTGACTGGTGTATTTTCTTCATTTAAATATTCAATAACAATATGAACATTCACATATAATGCAGAAGAATATGTTAAATTATTCATTCGTGCGATGTAAGGTGTCATAATGGTTTGAGTACCATCAGGAAGTTGATAAATAGGTTTAGTTAATGATGGATTTAAGACATTAATATTAATTTTTTGAATTTTATTATCAATTTCATTATGTTTCGTAGTAATCTTAATAGGATTGAAACCAGAAATAATTTGAGGTAATGTAGTATTGATGAATTTATTATAACTATCAATTTGATGTTTTACTAATGGACTTATTGAATCAATTGATTTATTATCAATGAAATATTTATCTAAAATATCCCAGCAATATGATTCAGGAAGTTCCATAGTTTTTAATAATCACACAATTATATTTAATAATTCATTTTTTTTTATATATAAAAATTATATGATAATCATTTATTATTATAATTATTTTATTTTAAATTAAAATGTGTGGCATTTGGGGATATATTTCAAAAGAAAAAAAAGATTATAATAATTATTTCAATAAAATTTCTCATAGAGGTCCCAATGCATCAATTCTATTAAATTATTACGAAACTATGATTGGTTTTCATAGATTATCAATTATTAATAAGAAGTTGAATGGAATGCAACCATTTATGGATAATAATTTAATTCTTGTTTGTAATGGTGAAATTTATAATTATAAAGAACTTAATTATAAATATAATATTAGTAATTATTCAAATGATTGTATGACAATTTTAGAATTATATAAAAAGTTGAATTTTAATGATTTTGTTCAAGTTATTAATAAAGAGATTATTGGTGAATTTGCATTTATAATTTTTCAATATAATAATGATGGTCTTGAAAAGGTTGTCGCTGGTCGTGATATTTTCGGTGTTAGACCTTTATATTATGCAAAAACTGATAATGATGATTATTTATTCAGTTCTGAATTAAAAGGAGTTCCAGAAGAATTTGAATGTGTCAATGAATTTCCTTGTGGTTCTATTTTAGAACTTAATTATTTAAATAAGAATGAAACTTTTTATGATATTACAAATAATATTTATAATTTAGATATTAATAAAAGTTATGATTTAATTAAAATTAAAGAAACCCTCGAAAATGCCGTTAAAATTCGTCTAATGGCAGATAATGTCGATGAAATCGGATTTTATTTATCTGGTGGTCTCGATTCAAGTATTTTATGTTCAATTGCATCTAAAATTCTACATCCAAAAAGAATTAAAACATTTTCAATTGGTTTTAAAGGTTCTACTGATCTTCCTTATGCTAATAAAGTCGCTAAATATATTAATTCTATTCATAAAGAAATTATAATCGATGAAGAAGAAGCTTTGAAGATTATTGATGATGTTATTTATGCAACTTGTACATATGATATTACAACAATCAGAGCAAGTTGTGGTCAATATCTTTTAAGTAAGTATATTAAAGAATTTACGAATATTAAAATTATTATTAATGGCGATGGATCTGATGAAGTGTTGGGTGGTTATTTATTTAATTATTATGCTCCAACTTCGACAGATTTTAATAAGTCTTGTAAGAAATACACAAAAGAAATTCATTTATATGATGGTAGACGATTAGATAGAACACTTGCTTATTTTGGATTAGAAGCAAGAGTTCCATTTTTGGATGTTAATTTTGTAAAAACGGTTTGGGAACTTCCACCTGAGATTAGAATGCCTACTTATAATAATTGTGAAAAATTCTTATTGAGACAAGTATTTAATGATGAAACTTATCTTCCAGAAGATTGTTTATTTAGAAAGAAAGAAGCATTTAGTGATGGTATTTCAAGTAAGGAGAATTCTTGGTTTCATATCATAACAACTAAAATTAATAAAATTATTAGTGATGATACAAATCTTGAAAGTTGTCCATCAAAAGAAGCATTTTATTATAAGAAAAAATTTATTGAATTCTTTGGAAAAAAAAGATTGAATATTATTCCCCATTATTGGCAACCAGATTTTATTTCAACTAATCTCTATATCGACCCTTCGGCACGTGTGCTCAATGTTTATTAATTCAATTCTTTTTTTTTAATTATTATTATAAATATAAATGATAAATCTTTATTATAATGATTGGTATTATCAAAATTCTAATTTTTCTTTTTTTAAGATTGATATGAATATTATTCATTTAGAAGAAATAAGTTTTTTAGATAAAGAGTTATATGATTTTATTATTGAACCAAAATTTTTATTATATTATATTTAAGAAGTTAAAATATAAATTAAAATAAATATGCAAAATTTAATTGAAAATAAAAAGGAATATATAGATATTATATTAGACAATTTAACAGTTCCTATTTGTAATATTATATATGATTTATATAAAGCTTCTCCAAATATTCAAGAATTTCAAAATAATTTATCTTTAATCAAAAATTGGAATAATAACAAAATTGAAGAATGTTATTTTTGTATTCTTAATAGCAATAAGAAAAGAACTTATATTACATCATTATTATATGAAATTATTATTATAAATGTCAAATTGAGAACTGAAAATAAAAAGATTGATTTAAATAAAATCAAATCAATTTCAACAAGTGATTTTATTCATAAATGTCTTATTAATTCTGGTATTTATTCTTGGAAGAATGCTTATTTATTTTCACATAAAAATTTAAAACCAATTGAAAGACAATATCATTTAAATATTATTGAAAAAAATATTAAACAAATTATTAAAGATACTATTAGAGACAGTACACCATTTGAATTAATTTTCAATAATGATATTATTTCAAGCGAAGAAACAATTAAAAAGAAATATATGAAAGATGATTCTTCCAGTAATGAAAGAGAAGAACAAGAAAAAGACACAGAAGAAGATGTTGCCGATGAAGAAATTGAGGAAGATAGTGATGATGAGGAAGACGAAGAAGAAGATGCTGATAGTGATGATGAAGAAGATGAAGATGCTGATAGTGATGATGAAGAAGATGAAGATGAAGAAGATGAAGATGATGATGAAGACGATAGTAATGATGAGGAAGAAGAAGTTGTTAATTTTATTAAGGAAGAAAAGAGAGAAGAAATTAAGGAAGTTATTAAAGATGTAATAGTAAATGTTAATGATATTATTAATGATGTAAATGAAATTGTTGAAAAACCTAAAAAAGATGAAATAAGAGTTATTAATATTACTGATAATAATAATTCAAATTCAAATAAAAATAGTAAGAATGATACTTATAAAAGTAGCGATGATTATTTATCAAATGATGACGAAGATGATGAAATAAATGAAATTAAAGAAGTTAAGAAAGAAGAAGAAAAGAAAGAAGATATTAAAAAGGAAGTAGTTAAGAAAGAAGTTAAGAAAGAAGTTAAGAAAGAAGTTAAGAAAGAAGTTAAGAAAGAAGTTAAGAAAGAAGAAGAAAAGAAAGAAGATATTAAAAAAGAAGTTCATAAGAAGGAAAATGATTTTAAAAATTTTATTAAAAAAATTAAGAATAAAAAAAATGGAGGAGAAGGACGAGAGGAAAAGAAAAAAGAAATTTCTAAGAAAGAAAATAATTTAATTATTAATAAAAAAGATGATAATAATAATGATAATAATAATGATAATGATAATAAACAAAAAGATAAATTAATATTTAATTATGATAGTAGCGAAGAAGAATATTAAACCCTTGAACTTTTCTTTGTTTTATAATAAATACATAATTTCATAAAGAAACGATCTGCATAAGTTTTATCCAATAAGTCATTATTTTTTTTTCTCAATTGAATATTAATTTTATTGAATTGCGGAGCAATAGGGTTTAATATAAAATCTGCCTCATTTACATTAAAATCATTAAACATTGTTATTTTACTAATACCTTGATTAATTTTAATTTTATTTAAATCAATCGTTATTGAATCAAAATAACTTAAATCTGTATCTGGTTTTCCAGCGGTTATTAATGATGTCTTAATTCTTGAATAATCATTTAAATAAACATAAACAGTATCTAAATTATCAAATTTAACAGGACTTGTTGTTAAATTTACTAATGGAATTGAAAGGGCATCATATAAAACCTTAATTTTATAAACATCTCTTAAAGGTTCTAGAATATCAACATAAAAATCGTAGACGTTCGTATTATTATTCGTATAATGAACTTGATCTGAATCAATTATAATAATTTTATATTCAATACTATCAGTTGCCATAAGTTCTATAATATCTAATTATTTAATAATATCAAATATTTAAATATTAATTATGATTATAAATTTAAGAATTTATGAAATATAAATTAAGAAGTTGGATAGATATAAATAAATTGAATTGGTATAATCTTTCCTTAAATCCAAATGCCATTGACCTTCTTCTTGAAAACTTTGAAAAAATTAATTGGGATATGTTCTCATTTAATGAGAATGCTATTCCTATTTTAAAAGAAAATTTAGATAAAATTAATTGGGTTTATTTGTCCTTAAATCCAAATGCCATTCCTATTCTAATTGAAAATCTTGAAAAAATTAATTGGGATAATTTAAGTTTTAATAAGAATGCTATTTCTATTTTAATTAAAAACTTTGAAAAAATTAATTGGAGTTTTTTATCATATAATAAAAATGCTATTCCAATTCTTCTTGAAAACTTCGAGATGATTGATTGGACAAATTTAAGTTTCAATTCAAATGCTATTGAACTCCTTAAATCAAATAAAGATAAGATTTATTGGAGATTTTTATCATATAATAAGAATGCTTTTGAATTATTAAAAGAAAGTTATGATAATAATGATGATAATATTATTTGGGTTAATTTATCTTTGAATAAAAATGCTATTTCAATGTTGCAAGAAAATCCTGATAAAATTCATTGGAAAATATTATCATTCAATAAAAATGCTATTCCTATTCTTATTAAGAATTATAATAAAATAAATTGGAAAAACTTATCAAAGAATAAAAATGCTATTGAAATCTTAGAACAAAATAAAGAATTAATTGATTGGGAAAATTTTTCTTCTAATCCTTCTATCTTTGAATTAGTCCCTGAATAAAAATTGATTGTTATTAATGATGATAATTATAATAATTGAAATTAAGATTAAAAGTTAATAATGGAAACGATTAATAAGATTTTCATTATTAATCTTAAAAGAGATAGAAATAGATTAATTAATTCTATTATTCAATTAAATAAATATAAATTAACTAACTTAGATTTTATAAATGCTATTAATGGTTATGAATTGAATGATAATGAATATAAATCTTATACATCTTTCATTGGTTATTATTTATCTTGTCCATCTATGGTTGGTTGCGGAATATCTCATATTAAGACTTGGGAAAAAATAGTTGAAAATAATATTGAATTTTCATTAATTCTTGAAGATGATTTTAATTTTTCAAATAACTTTTTAAATGATTTTAATGAAATGATTAGAAATGTTCCAAATAATTTTGATTTACTTTTCTTAAATTCTAATTATTTAACAATTTCAAATATTAATAATTATTTTTATGAAGAACCACTCTTAATTTATGAAAAGATTGGTTATGTCATATCTCTAAATGGTGCAAAGAAAATGTTAAATAATATTAATAAGATTTCATATCATCTTGATTTTCAAATTTGTATTAATCATTTATTGAATAATAAGAAACTAAATATTATTTCATCAAAGAAATGTTTAATTTATAAAAATAATTATTTGAATAATTATAATAATATTTATGATTATAATTATCCATTAATTATTGATAAAATAAATAAAAATTATTTATTGAATTTGATATATAAATATGTTGTATTTAACTTCTTTAATATTCGAATTAATTTCAATTTCTTATTAATCCTAATAATGGGTTATTATCAATTTTCATTATCGATCCTATTATTAATATTTGAATATTTCATAATTGAAAAAAATAATAATTTAATATCTAATATTATAATTTTATATACTGGTCATTTAATCAAAGTTTTGGAATAATATTTTTATATAAATGTTCAACCATACTTTCCCATCTATAATTCGTCAGAATGTGTTGTCTCCCTCTTGTTGCGTGTTTATTCATCAATTCAGGATTGCTAAAATATTTCCAAAAAGCATCTGCAAAATCTTTTGGTTCACAAATTTGAGCAACTCCTCCAATACCATTACTTTTATTATCCAAATAAACATTAACTTTTGGTTTTACTAAAATTGAAATACTATCATTTAAAAATTCACGCATTCCTCCGACATAAGAAGAAACTTGTGCTCTCCCTATTGCCAATCCCTCAAAACCACATAAACCAAATCCTTCACCATCCGCAGTATTTAATCCAACATCACAACAATTATATAAGATATTAATATCTCTATCTGATAATTGCTGAGGTGCTTTCAATGGAATTAGAGTTTTAATTGCATATTCAGGAGGTACTTCTAAATTTTTTATATAATGAATAAAAACATCTAATAAATCCCAATGAGCGTTCATATCTGTCCCAATGATTAATTTAATAGGTCTTGATGTATGTTTATTTCCTCCTAAATTTCTTTTGAGAACATTAACTTGATAATGTCTATCTACGAATTCTGCCCACGCCATCATTGTCGTATCCCATCTTTTCCTCGGTTGATTTCTATTCAAATTCAAAACCATAAAATCATTCATATCATATTTATAATAAAATCTAGCAATACTCTTATCAATTGGATAATAAAGATTATGATCAAAACCGTGAGGAAATACGTGAATATTCATCTCTTTTTTAATTCCGAGTTTGTATGCAATCTCTTTCCAATATGGAGTAAATGCAATAATACTATCATAATAAGCATTTAATAAATTAATATAATCTTGTTTTTGATATATATAAACTTGATCCATATATGAAATTAATTTAAAATTCTTTTTTTGATCCCAACAATTATTAACAATGTCTGCCGTTATTGCACTAGTAATCATTGCATCATTGAAAATAATTATAATGTCTTGTGGATGGTTTTTGATATAATATCCTATTTCTTTTTCTCCAAATCCATTTCTCTTAGGATCTTCATTTTCATAAGCATCATAAATAATAACTGACGGATCTATATCATTTCTTAAATTTTTTTGGAAATCACACGTATTAAAATTCTGAAATCCATAAATAGTTAATTCAATATCTTCGTATTTGCCTAAATATTTTGTTATATAATACATAACACGACTATATCCATTACTCTGAAGAATATGAGTTCCTGCCCATAAAATTCTCTTCTTACCATTCTTAGACGGAAACCACCAATTATTCGAATTATTATTATTATTATTATTATTATTATTATTATTATTATTCAAAGATAAATCATTCTTAATAATATTATAAGAAGGTAATTTAACATCATCATTCTTAGTTATAGGTGGATCATTATTTTCAGGAAAATTTCTATGTTTAATAATCTCATATATTCGTGTTTGTGATTGAGAATGAGATTGTGATGTTTGAGAATTATTTAATTTAAATTCATCGACATTATTATTAATATTTACTTTTAAATTATTCATTTTGTTAAAAATAATACAAAAAATCTTTAAATCAAAATAATATTATTATAATATGGTTTAATTGTTTCTTCCATTAATTTTATAGGTGTTATTTCATCGGTTCTTAAAATAATTTTTAATAATTGTTCTGAAAATCCTGAAATGATCGAGGTATTCTCCATATCATTATTAATTGGACATTCGTCATAACTTCCATTTAAATTCCAATAAATTAATAATGGTTTATTTAAATTATTATCAGTAAACTTAGACATAAATAAATTATGAATATCTTCTAATGAAACGTTTTCATTATTATGAGATTTGTCAAATTGCATATCAGTGAAACAAATAATTTTTTTATGATTAATTGAATAATTAATTATTAAATCTGCCGTTTTTAAGAAGTTTGTATTTAGACCAAATGGAGCACTTAAAATTGATTTAATTCTATCTCTTAAAGTCTCACCCCTAATTTCTAAAAATTTAGGTTGTTCAGAAAATGTTATAACTTTATTATGTAATTCATTTCTATTCAATTCGCTTAATAATAGTCCTAATGCTACTGAAACAAAAATAGGTTTCATATTATTATTTCCTAAGAACATTGAACCTGAAACATCAACAATTGGAATTATATCCTCATAATTCTCATAAAATTCATTTTTAAAATTATCTACGAAAGTCTTCCATTGCAATTCCAATGTCTCGTCGATTTCATTTAATTCCGTTTTCATATAATTTTTAATAATTTCGTGCGGCATTAATCCTGTAATTTTCATAGTTATTTTATTATTTTTAACGTCTTCTAAATATTGTTGATATTTATCTGTATCATTTCTCTTAAAGGATTTTACATACATACTCAATGCCTTTGCTGGTAATTTCTTATAATCAATATTTTCATAATCCTTATTACATAATTTAGTTTCTAATAAATCTAAATGAGTTCTTAATGGTTTAATTATTTCTTTTCTATATCTCTGCTGATAATTCTTCAAATCATTGTTGAATAAATATCGAGCTATTTTTATAACATCACTATGATTTGGACTAATTACCCATTTGGAACATAAAGAAATGTTTTTATGATGATTATTATTTTCATCATTATTATTTAAAACTTCAATATCTTTTTTAAGTTGTTCTGCGAATAATTTATATTCATATGAATGTTTTTTATTTGATTTGATAATAAAATTTAAATCATTCCAACATCCATAATTATTAATATAATTTAAAATATTTTTTTTATAAATTTGATTATGATTATTTTTCAACCAAGACATAGAATTATTACTTATCATCTTTTCCTTCTTACCGTTAATTCTATCTCTTGAATTAAAGATAATGGCAATTGTTCTTAATTTATCAAATTCCCAAGATTTTTCAAGATATTTTTCCAAATCATCTTTATTTATCTGTCTAACCATTTTAATAAATAAATCAAGATTAGGATTATTTGTATTTACCATTGATAAATAAATTAACAAATTATTTTTATATAAAGATAATTTTTATAAAAATAAATAGAATAGACTTTAATTATATTAAGTATTTTTAATTATATGTAATTTTAGTATTATTGTTCGTCTATTCTCTATAATTATGTTTCAGCAATTTTAATTCTTCCTATTGATAAGAAAAAAACATAATGTTTATAATATCTTGTTAAAGATACATACAGCAATAAAATCTTAAATTAATTATAAAAAAATATTTGTTTTTATTCTTTATTTATAAATGATTATAAATAAAATTTATATAAAGATAATTTTCTATACTTAAAATAGAATAAGTATAATATTATTCTCAAACATAATTATGTTTCAGCAATTTTATTCTTCCTATTGATAAGAAAACAAAAACATAATGTATTATATCTTGTTTTCAAAGATAATTACAGCAATTTATAAGAAAAGTCTGTTATGTTTTTCGAAACATATCATTTATTTTTATTATTTTATCTATATCAATCATAGGTAGAATAGGACAACATTCCCACAAATGATTTTTAAATAATGTCTGAATTTTATATTCAGTTGGATATAAATATCTCAATCCCTTCTTATTATCTGTCATATATGATTTCAGATTTTCATCAATTAAATCAATACTATTAATTGGTAATATTAATAATAATTGAATTTCTGGTTTTAAAATTGTTCTATTTTCTTTTATCTCCGTAATTATTGTCGAATTAACTTTCAAATAATTACTAATGTCTTTTGCAGTTGGTGGATAATTATATGGATAATACCAGGTATAATCTAAATCAAATTTTTTATAATAATTATAAGTCCAATAAATACCTCTTATGAAATTATCGCACGCCCTCGAAATTAATAAACTGTCATTATTAATATTAATATCAAGAATATATTTATAATAATAATATCTCCATTTATTATTACTATTATAAATATGAGTTAATGTTGTATCCTTATTCTTAACCCCAAATTCTTGACTTTTACTCGTATAATCACGTGGTCTTTTTTCAATTTCCTTACTAACCTTCTCAATTATTTCTTTATCTTCCGTTTCTGCTATTCTATTAAAAATCTCAATAAGTGTTGATTTATTAATCTTATTATCTTCAACTAATAAACCATTTGTTTTAATTGCTTCTCCTGTGATCCTTATTAATTTATCCAATCCACCAGATTGAATATCTAAGTTTAATAAATGAGGCATAAAATCATTACCTAAAATAGAACACATAACACAATATGATTCAATAATATTATTTTGAATATCTTCATTATCTTCATTATCTTTATTGATAGTTATATCCCATATTAAAGATAATTCATTTAATAAAGATCGTTTAAGATTATCAATATTTACATAAATATTATGATTATTATTTTCACGCATTAGATAAATATTTTTAACACCTGAAATCAATGATAATATTATCAAATCAGCATCTAAACCATTAATGACTTTGACTTTATCATTATTATTATCTTTGAGAATGATGTCGAATATTTTATGCTCCCCTTCGCCATTATCATTACTATCACTTATAATAAATTTTTCATTATTTTTTTTCAAATAATCATTTAACTTATTCATAAATTTTGTCCCAGGTGAAATAGCATTAGTATCCCATTTATTCTCAATTTTATCAATTTTATATTTATAGAAAGTTAAATAACGTCTTTTTCTCTGTTGAATAATTTTTGCCAATGGTGCAACACCATCAATACAAATAATTAATTTAGAAGGTTCATAAATTTTATTATAATTATTTATTTTTGAGAAAAGTTTTTCAATTAATAATTCCTCACTAAATTTCTCATCACAATTCATCAATTTTGCACATTCTGTATGAATAACTCCGTTAAAATCGATGAAATAATTATCTATTATTTCTGGTAAATCATCAACAATAATATCTTTATATTTTTTTGTTAAATGATAAAAATAATAAGGAATGCCCATTTTTATAATTTTAATTATTAAAATAATTTTAAATCATTTTTTTATTCTTTCTTTTCTTATAGAATAGAATATTAAAATTAAAAATGGGTTTTTATGATGCTTTCTTCGGTTCCGACCAATCTCTCTATACTGCCTATGCTATAATTGCTGCCATCATTTCTATCTGCGTAACAATATTATTCACATCTACAGACATTCCTATTGGAAGTCGTTTATTAATGATATTATTCGTAGTTATAACATTAGTTCCCTCTATCTTCCTTACATTATTCGAAATTACTTGTATAGTCACTGGTGGCACAGAACCGAATAATTGGTGGTGTTATACCTTTGCTTGGGTTCTTGCCGCATTCATAATTATTTATTGTATATTTGTAGTTATTATCTCTATCATTTCATTAGTTACTTATAATAAAGCAATTGATAGTGTAAATAATGATGAAGAAAAAAATAAAGTTAATCCAAATGATGCTAATAATATTGCTAAACAAATAATGGCAACTCAACAACCAACACAAAAACCAATTGAGAAATTCTATGGAGGTGATGGAGATAATATGAATATTGCAGATTTAATACAAGGCGGTTCTATTAATCTCTTAAATGGATTGGGTTCAGCTGCAAATATAGATCCATCAACTTTTTTTAGCGATAAAAATAAGAATGTAGCAAATTTTACAGACGGTTCTTATAATAATGCCCCTACTGCTCATGATACTAATGATCATCCTTTACAATCCGTGAAAGCAACTTTTGATGGTTCAATGCATCACGAACAACAACACGTAAATGAAACTAATACCAAGAAAGGTGGTGATGTTGCACCATTTACAGATAGTGGACGACACGTAGCTTATTTTACTGATTCAAATAATCAAATATCAGATAATTCTTTACTTGGAAGTGCTGATTATAATTTAAGTTCTTATCCTGATATTTTCAATAGTAAATAAACATTAATTTAAGAAATTAATTTAAGAAATTATTATAATTAATTATTTAATGTAATTAAATATATGAAAATAAATAATTATAATAATTTTAAACCCCATTTATGTAGAAATTGTGGTCTAATCGGTCATATCTATAAAAATTGTCCTCATCCCATTATGAGTTTTGGCATCATCTGCTATAAAATAGATGAAAATAATGAAATTAAGTTTTTAATGATACAGAGAAAAGACAGTTTATCTTTTATGGAATTTATAAGAGGTAAGTATGAATTATCCAATTTGGAATATATCAAACAATTATTATTAAATATGACTATTCACGAAAGAGAAATGATAATTTCCTTAAATTTTGATGATATTTGGAATTATCTATGGATACAAAGTGAAAATAATGTTTCTAAAAATAATAAGGAATATTCTGAATCAAAATCTAAATTTAATTCATTAAATGAAAATAATTTTATTAAGAATTATGTCTTATCAATTAAAGGCGTTTTTAATGAACAAGAATGGGGATTTCCAAAAGGTCGTAGAAAAATTAAGGAGAATGATATTGATTGCGCTGTTCGCGAATTTTATGAAGAAACTAGAATTGACGATACAGACATCAGTATTATAAATGAGATCTTGCCATTTGAGGAAATCTTTTTTGGAACTAATAGTGTTATGTATAAACATATTTATTATGTTGCTAAATTTAAGAAAAATAATTCTATAATTAAAATTGACAATACTTGTTTAGAACAGATTAGAGAGATTAGAGCAATTAAATGGTTTAATTATAATGAAGTTATATCTCATATTAAAAGTCATAATACTGAAAGAATAGCATTATTTAAATATGCTAATAATAAAATCATAGAATTAGAAAAAATCAAAAATTAATTTTTTTTCTTTTCATTTCATCAAATAGAAATGCCACTAACAACGGAGGAAATATGTTTAGAATGGAGTAAAAATAAAATTATTAATCCAGATAAACCTCTAAACCCAATTACCAAATATACTGTTAAGAAAAATGGTAAAATTTATAAAGAATTAGAGAAATTATGTTCAACTGTGAAAATTAATAAGATTGATATTAAAGATATTCCTATAATTAAAAAGAAATCTGTTTTATCTAAACCTCTAAATAAAGAATTATGTCTAAAATGGATGAAAAATAAATATCAAAATCCTATAACTAATTATGTCATTAAAGAGACTGGTGAGATTTATAAGGAACTTAAAAGAGAATGTCCAATAATCTTAAAAGAAGAAGGAAATGATTATGATTATAACGAAGGTTATGGAAATAAAGATAATCAAAAATCAATATCTAAGAGATCTATTATAAAAAAGAAGAAACAAAATTTAAATTATGATGATAAAAAAGATGAAATAATTGAAAGTAATTATTTTCCAGATATTGATGATCCTGAATTTAGAGATAAATTAATGTCCTTGAAAGAAATTAATGTTCATAAAATTAATAAATATGATGATATTAATAATATTCAAGATTTTGAGAAGAAAGCTCAGGAATTATGTAAAGGTTTTGATAAGAGTTTTTTTCAATATTTAATGGGTCAATATTTATCTATAAGAATGCCTTATAAAAGTATATTGATTTATTATTCAGTTGGTGTTGGTAAAACTTGCACTGCAATCACTATTGCCGAAAACTTCCTAATTAATCATAATTCTTATGAAGAACCTAAAATTTGGGTAATTATGCCTCACGCCCTTGAAGATGGATTTAAACAACAAATTTTTAAAAGAAGTGATTATAAATTCATTGCCAATCAATGCACTGGGGATTTATATTATAAATTATCACAAATAAATGAAAATATGAGTGATATAGAAGTTGATAAAATTATTAAGAAATTAATTAAATCAAGATATTTAATATTTACTTATGATGGTTTCGCTAATTTCTATGAAACTAATTATATTAAAAAGAATAAAATAGCTACTGATAAAATCATAATTGTCGATGAAGCACATAATATTCGTCAAGGTAAGAATGAAACTGAAAAGAAGGTTTATAATTCTCTCGTCGAAGTTGCTAAAACTGGGATAAATAATAAGATGGTTTTATTAACTGCTACACCAATGTATAATGAACCAAGAGATTTATTTGATTTGATTGAATTATTATTATTAAATGATAAGAAAGATTATAAATTACCTAAGAAATTATTTAATGAAAATAATGAATTGACGAAAGATGCTAAGATTTTTATAGAAACTATCGCTTCTACTTACATCTCTTTTTTAAAAGGTAATAATCCATTCAGTTTTCCATTTAAATTATCGCCAAATTTAAGTAATTTTAAAATTTTAGATAAAGTTATTCCTTTAACTTCAAATGGAAAACAAATAGATAAAAATGATAATAATTGGGTTAGTAAAGTTAAAGATGGTATAGTCATATCTAATTTAGGAAAAAAACAAATTGAATATTTAAAAAGTAAGAAAACTAATGATGATAATTTTAATGATAATGTCAATCAAGATAATTTTAAAAGTTTTCAACCATTAAACATTGTCTATGATGATGAAGTTGGAAGCAAGGGATTTTATAAATTTTTTAGAAAAAGTTTTACAAACTCTATAAATAGTAAAGATGATACTAATTCTTATAAAGTTTCATATAATCCCAAATTTAAAAATGCTCTATATCCTGATAATGAACACTTAGGACTTTATTCAGGAAAAATTTTGAATATTATGAATATTATTAAAAAAACGGAAGGAATTATTGTCATCTATTCAAATTTCCTTCATACTGGATTAATACCAACTGCAATTGCTCTGGAACATTTGGGATTTTCAAGATATGGAAGTGATAATATTCTCGAAAATAGTCCTGATATTAAAAAATCACATATTTTCAATAAAAAGAATTATTGTATTTTGACTAGTGAAGGCGATTTTATGGGTAATACAACTATTAGCAAATTGATCAATGTCATTAATGATCCTTCAAATATCAATGGTGATAAAATTAAAGTTATATTAATATCACCTGTTGCAGGTGAAGGTTTAAATATTTATAATGTCCGAGAAATTCATTTATTGAATATGTGGTACCATTTTAATAAAACTGAACAAATTATTGGAAGAGGTATTCGAAATTGTAGTCATAAAAATCTTCCAATTGAATTAAGGAATGTAACTGTTTTTATGCATTGTGCTATTAATGATTATCAAAGAGAAACTGCTGACGTTAGTGCTTATCGAATTGCAACTAGAAAGTTGTATCAATCCCAAGTCATAAATAATTTAATTAGAAATAATTCTATTGATTGTAGTCTATTTAAAAATATTAATTATTTTCCCAAATCTATGTTCAAATTAGGCAAAATTAAAATTAGAAGTTCTCAAAATGTTCTAATTAATTATGAATTAGGAGATGAAAAAGATGAAGAACCTGTCTGTTCTGTTGATGATATTGAAGGAAAGAAGGGAATTAAGGAAGATACGAGAGGATTTAGACAAGATACATATAAACATCTATCATTGAATATTCAAATGAAATTGAAAAATTTAATAATTCAAGATTATATTCAAAATGAAATTTATTTCATCTCTTATAAAGATATTAATCATCATTTTAGAAATATTGATAATGATATTTTAATGTATTCTATAACATTGAGCGTTTATCCCAATATTATTATCGATAATCATTTCTTAATTCCCCACGAAGAAGGAATTCATATTATTAAAATTGATAATGAAAGTCCTTTGAAAATTACATTAGTGAAAGAAGAAGCTGAGAAAGAAGATATGAATAAAATCACTGATAATGAAATAGATTTATATAAAAATATTAATAAAATTAAATCTTATTCATATGAGAAAGCAATTATTGCTCTTTATCTATCATTCGATTTGATTTCATTCAATTATATCATTAATAAAATCCTTTCTTCCCCAAATTCCTTAAATGAAATTGATAATTTTATTGCCAATTGTCTATATAAGGAAGGTATTCTAATATCAAATAAAGAGATTAGTATTGGTTCTACTATGAAATTTATAGGATTTGTAAATATTTTCAATGATGAATTTGAACCATTATTATTCAACGATGGAGAATTTAAGATACTAACACCAAAACAATTAGAACAATTGAAGAAAAATAGAAGAAATGTTATTATTCCTGAAATGAAAAAAGAGAAGTTAATTTGGGGAATAATTACTCCTGAATTTATTGATAAGGAAAAGAAAAATAAAAAGAATTTATTTAAAATTATAACACCAGGCGAAGCATACGGAAAAAAAACTGGAATTGTTTGTTCCTATTTACATAAACCACAACATAAGAAATTGATGGAAACATTATCAATACCTGATGGAAAATATACGAAAGAAGGATATTGTATGACTATCGCGGAAGAATTATATAAAATTAATAGAATTTCTTTATATCCCTCTTGGAAACCATTATTGAAATTGAATTAATTTTCATATTCATTCATATCATATAATTTTATCATTTCTTTATTAATTTCTTTATAATTTTCTGGTAATTCATCTTCTGTTGTTTTTATTAGTTCTTGTGAAGTATCGTGGAAATGAATTCCATTTTTAATACAATTTTTAAGATGTTCTTCCTTATTATAATCATCAATATTAACTTCTTGATGTGTGAATGACTGTAATTTTCTCTTAAATTCTTTTATTGATAAATAATATGATATGTGCCATCCAACATTCTTATAACAAATATTATGATTTACTAATCTTATTAATGAAAAATTGTATTGATTAGTCCCTCTATCATTAATTACGAATGGATGAAACCATAAATTCTTTTTTCTATAATTAAAACCATACATCAAATAAATCATTTCTAGATGAATGCCATTATCTAATTTTTCATAGTCATTTTTGATATGATTATATAAACCTCTTCTTGGTATTTCATCTGAATCACATACGAAGATTATATAAGGTTCATTATTCTTATTAATATTATTCAAAATCTCTTTTATTTTTGTTTGGATGTATTCTCTTTGATACATTTCAGTAATCCATGCGTCTGTTGCTTCATAATATTTAATCATATTAATAATTTTTACAATTTTATTATAATGTTCTCCCGTTGGTAAATATTGATCCATTGGAATAAATATTATCTTATCCTCAAACTCCTTGAATTTATCTTTATTTTTATTATAGAAATAATCATCTTTCTTTGATCCACTATGAGTATAAATATTTTCAACTATTATAAATTTATCTACGTAATCATATAAATATTTTAATCTAAAATAAACAATCGGTTCTCCGTTGTATAAAAAATTGTCTAAAATTAGCATTAATTATTCAATTTAATAATTAAATAATAAATGTAATCCTTTATATATTATTATTTAATCTCTTTTTTTCCTTATAGCTTTTATTTAAAATTATTGATAAAATTAAAATCAACATTTTTTTTAAATATAATATTTATATAGAAAATAATATGGAAAAATTAAATGAGGTTGAGTACAAAAAGAAAATAGAAAAGGCCAAAAGGGAGGTATTAACTTGTGCGAACAAAAATTGCAAATTAGTAGTAAAGAATTATAAACAAGTTTTAAACCAACTCAATAAGGATTTACAGAAATTATGGAAGAATTATGAAACTAATAAGATAAAAGAAAAACAATTATTAGGTAGTTTATTAAATCTTTTAAATAAAAATATAGAAACTGTTCAATATACTAAATTTATCAAATGTTTACTTAAAAATTGTTATAAAAATTATAAACATTATATTGATTTAGGTTTTGTTGCTATGAAAAGCCCATTTGTTCAAACAATCGCTTTAATGAAAGCAAAAGAATATAATATTGAACCAGAAATTAGAAATTTTTTCAATGCTATGAAATTTGATAAACCAACTTTTCAAAAACTTAAAATTCTCCAAAAAACTTCTATGGACGTAATCCGCAAAGTATATAATTCAAATGAACCTTTAATCATAAAGATGGTTAAAGAAAATAAAAATGAAATAGCTAAGAATTTAAAGAAAATAAAACTTCTTTAATTTCTCATAAATACATTTTGGCGGTGATAAATATTATTGATAGAATTTTTATTAAATGGTTTAATACTATTGAAATCATAATTATATTCAATATTACCTGATGAATTGAAATATTGGATTTTTGCTACTTCTTTTTTTGATTTATAACCTAAATTATGAAGTCTTTCGATGAATAATTCAAACTCCTCCCTCGAATTCAAATCCTTTTTGAAATAAAATTCTAAAGTTTTATTTATAAAATTCTTATCTCTGTGATGAAAATTATCCTCAAATAATAATGAAACTTTAATGAGGTTCTCAAAATCATCATTTAAATTACTTGAATACTTATTATAATTGACAAGTGTAATTTTCTTATTATTAATTGTCAAATCTCGCTGAGATGTGCAATTTATTCTAATTTTTGGATAATTCATTTATTTTTTTTGATTAATTAATAAATTATTATTATTTTTATAACTTTATATATTTATATATAGCGTCCATTAATAAAAATACCCATAATACATTTGATATATGACACCATATAGTCCCAAATGTTTTATATTCATAATAATTGTAAATCGAATATAGAACTGATAATGAACCAAATGCGAAAAAAATAAATTCATTTACTCGCAATAATGGATATAACCAAAAGAATAAAAAGATAATGTTTAAATATTTAATATCCATCCAATGCCAAATTAAATGACCGTTCTTTCCAACAGTTATATCAAATTGATTATTTTTATAATTATAAATCATTATGAAAATGAATATGATAAATATTATTGAAATAATTACAATTCTTTCAATCCCTTCCAATTTACAATAATTTATTAATAAAACTTGAAGAAGTAATATGAAACAACCAACAATACTCAAATAATAAATATTTATCTTCCTTATTTCATCATACCTACTATCATTATTATTAATATTAATCCATGCCACATACTCCAATAATTGCATTAGAGATATTGAAAAAACGATAAAAATCGATAAAGTCCTATTTCTATTAATTAATAAGACTATTATCGCACATATTGAAGCAAATATAAATGTATTCAGGGAAATTTTGGCGCTATAACACATCTTAATTTATGATTTTATATAAAAAAATGAAATCTAATTTATATAATATACATATAATTGAAAAAAATATGGAAAAAATTATGAATATATTACCATCTGATAATGAAACCAAAGATACTTTATGGATGTATAAAGATAATATTGAAGTATTCAATAAATTTAATCAGTATGTTGTAGTAATTCAAGAAACTCCTTCTCCTTCTATTCCAATTATTCCTGTCATTAATCATATTGATATTAATGATATTAAGAATGATAAGAAAAGGGAATTTAAGAATGATTTTAAGAATGATAAGAATGATAAGAATGATAAGAATGATAAGAAGAAGGATAAGATTGAAAGTCCTTTGGATTTAATTATTCGTATTACGGAAGTTAATAAGATAATGAAGAATGACATTAAAGAAAAATTAATTGAATTCATTTCATTACCTGAATTTTCGAAGGCATTTGGAATGAAGAAATCGAGCGAAATTATGAATGGTTTGACGAAGGACAGTTGGAACCAGTCAACATCATTATTTATATCATTTCTATTAGATAAGACAGTTATTTATAAAGAAAAATCATATATTTATAATAAAGAAAAAATAAATCAAGTAATAACAGTTTGTTAAATAAAAAATGATTAATTTATTTAAAAATTTGATTATAATCAAATATAAATAAAAAGAAATGAATTCGCAAACTTTCCAAGTTTATAAAATTCGTTCAGATCTTTTAAAGAAAGTTAAAAATATTTATAATGAAATTTCTAGTGGTAATTATTGCTATTTTACGAATTTAAAAAATTTTATTGATTATTACGTGAATAATAATTTATGTAATATTTCTAATAATAATCTTTTAAATACCCTTCATCAAAATATGAATAATTGGAATATCAATAATAATAATATCAATAATATCATTATGAATGATATGAGTACTTTTATTTATAATTATGATAATACTGATAATGAAATGAATGATTTTATGCTGAAATTTGCTGAAATCATTTAAATAATATCAAAATAGAAGAACTTCATCATAAGTCAAATAGTTTTCTATATTTGTTTGAAGTTGTTGTTTTTGGAATTTTTTTTTTAATAAATAAAATTTCATACTAGATGAGACTTTTTGTTTATTATTTATGATTGTTTTAATATTGGCATTAGTAGCATCAATTACTATTTCCTCCTTATTAATACTTTCATTTAACATATTACATATATCTTCATATTTATTAATTTCATTATGAGATTTTATACAAAAATTAATATAATTATTAACTAAATTTAATGTTTCCTCATTCAACCAATTTAAATTAATGAAAATTCCATTATTATTCTTAGTATAATTATTATTATTATTTTTATGAATGATTTTAAAAATTTCCTCTAACTCATTACTATTCAAATTAGCAATATTATTTTTGATATTATTGAAAATTTCTAATTTTTCCATATAATTATTACCTTTATATTTATATATAACTGATTTATTATTTATATAAAAAATAATTTTATTTTAGTTTTTGATGATTATTCATAAATGAAACTTAATAAAAATCTTAGACATTCAATTATTATTTCTTGTATTATTAAAGATAATTATAATAAAATTATTATTAATCATAAAAATCTAATTTCATATCATAAAATTCTATTAGATTTATATGAAATCTTTGATTTGAATTTGGATTTTAATTTAGATTTGAATAAGAAGAATAGTAAAATTATAATGAAAGAAATTATTGAAATTATAAAAAGATATCATTATAAGATTGATATTAATATTCGATTAAAATTTGGAGAACTTATTAATTATAAAAATTGATTCATTTTATTTTTGTTTTTGATCATTATAAATGACTGAAATTATGTGTTTTTCTCTTAATGATTATAAAGTTGAAATTAATAATAATCAAATTGTTTTAACACCTTTTTATATTTCAAACGCCGATTTTATAAATTCATCAATATTATTATTACATAATAACGGTGTAAATTTGTTTATTTGTTTGTCTTCCCAATACCACCATTTTATTTCTAATAATTTTTCTATTTGTTCTTGTGTAAATCTATATTTAATTAATTTTGATGGATTGCCTCCAACTAAACTATATGGTTCTACGTTTTTTACAACATGACTATTGTTTGCGATTACAGCGCCATCACCAATAGTAATACCTGACATAATCGTTACATTGTTTCCAATCCACACATCATTACCGATAATTACATCTCCTTTTGTTGATGGATGTCCTATACCATCAAAATGATTAAATATATTTTGATGTATATGACCAAATGGATATGTGGTAACCCAATCTGTTCTATGATTACCACCTAAATATATATTTACATTTCCTGCAATTGAACAAAAATTACCCACTACTAATTTAGCATTGTTATTTGACCATAATATATTAGGAGTTCCATATGTATGTTTTCCATACGACATTAAAATTGTATATATATATATATATATATTAAATTTTTATTATGTTTAATTTATAAAATCGACATTTGAAATGTAAAAAGGTGTAACACCTATTCCGCGTGAAATTAGAAATTATATTAATAATGAAGAAGAATTATTGAAAATTAATTTCACTTATTCGACTATTAATTATTGTATTATTCATGATACTTGTAATGATAATATTATTACACCGACCGAAAAGAAAAATGAGACAAGACTATTATAAAAAATATAATAATTTTGTTATTCATCTTTTCTGTTGATGTAAATGATCGCATTAAAGCGACTAACTACAATTTGACGGTTCTGTTAAAACGGTTTGTAGTTTTTGTAAATCAACTCCTCTTTTATATCTTTCTGGTCGTTCATTATATTCCATATAATAATTAAACACTTTTTGAATATTTTTACAACCATTTTTATCACGATTGATACAACCATTCCGTTTATTTTCCATTTTATATGTTAGGATAGAATGCATCTTTCGTTCTTTATTTGTTTTATCTGGTAAATATAAATTATTACATAATTCTTCTGTCTTATAATTTAGACAAGAAGTTCTATATTCATCTATATCATAAACCTTAAAACGCTCTTGTAATTTTCTTTTTAATGATAGATTAGGTGTAGATATAAAATTTTTCATTTGCTTACCAATACTCCAATCACCAATTATAATAATACTATCTTTCGTATATGTTTTTTCAATTTTATTAAGCATATTATCTTCTGTTCGTTTTTTATTTATAAAAGCATACCATTTATATTGTCTAAACTTATTATTTTGATAAAGTTTATATAATACTTCATTAGTACTTATTTTTTTAGTTATAAAATTATTAAAATTGATAATATTACAACTTTTAGAATTGTATGATGATAATTCATTTTCTTTTGATGTAATTTCTAATTCATCTTTATATTTCTTAAGAATATTATGATATTTTAGTCTTTTTGTTTCATTAACTCGTTGTTTATTTGTATATGAATAAAACTTACCATCATCATTCATCATAGTAAATAAACTTCTTTTACCAGGGTCAATAAAAATATGATTTCCTTCTAATTCTTCTTTTTCAACATCATCAATATAAGAAAACTCTTGCATTTTTTCAACCTTTTTAGGTTTTTCTTTTGGTTTTAATTTATTTAGTTCTTTCTTTTCATCTTGTAATTTCTTTTGAGCGAGTTTCTTTTTTTCCTTATCTTCTTTTGTCATTTCTCGTGCTTCTTTTCGTCCTTTTTTCTTCTTTTCATTCTTAATTTTTTCACCTTCAATATAATCTTTATGAATAAATCTTAAAGATGTAGCATAACCATCTGTAATAATTGTATTATCAAACTTATAATCTTTTATTTTTTGAGTTATATTAAAGAATTTGTCCCATAAAAACTCTTTATTTAGTTCTACATTATCTAAATATTGCTTTTTTTCTTTATCTACTAAAAGTTCTATTATTGCTTTAGTATCAATTTGTATATGATTAGGAATAATAGATGATTGTATAGGAAAAAATTGATACATTTTCCCTTCTATTTGTTCTAATTTAATATTCATAAAAATCATATATTTAAGATACTTTTGAGGCGTACATTTAACATCATAATAATAATTAACTTCAAAATCTTCAGGAACAATTTTATAACGGTATTCTTTAATCCAATTATGAAACTTTTCATTTGCTTTTAATGTACCATTTAAAATATCATTTTTAACAACATATAAATCTTTAAATAATTGTTTTTTAAAGTCTTTATTTGTAATTTCATCTTTATATAAAACTTTAAAATAAGAGTTTATAAAACGATTTACATAATCAAAAAAATGCATTTTAATATTAGTTTCAATAGAAGTAAGAATAGTAATAGCATAATAATCTAAAATAGAAGATAAATTATTACCATCTTCTAATGTAAAATTATGTAAGTTTTTAAATTCATTTAATAGTAGAAGATTATTATTTTTAGGTTTAGGACCACGAGATGGTAATAGAATTGATTTCATAGACATTTTAATAGTATTTTCATCAATTAAAGGAATATCAATACCATTATGAAATTTATCTAAACACCATAATCTTAATAATAAACTTGTTTTTGTAGTAATATAATTTGTTCTATAAACAGCATCTTGAATGGTATTAAATATTTTTTGACTTTCTTCATTTTTATTTAGAATAGAAGTAATAGGTAATTTAATACACTTATATTTGTCAGGTGGTTTTTTCATTATGTATAATTCTATATAGTATATATTTAATTATCCTTATATAGTTTTTATAGAAGTAAAATAAAAAAATGACATTAGGAACAAGACTAAAAGAATTAAGAAGCAACGAAGATACATCAAATGCTGGAACAAAATGGACTATTGAAGAAGATAAACAATTAGTTCAAGAAATAGCTGATAACAAATCTTATGAAGAAATAGCATTAGAACATAAAAGAACTATTTTAAGTATAAAATCAAGAGTTATATCTCATATAATTTATCCAAAATATAAAGATGATATAGAAAATGAAAAAATATCAATAGAATATAAAATTGATAATGAATTAATTATAAAATACATAAATAAATTAAAAACGAACAATAATATACAAAAATCAGTAAATAATAATAAACCTGATACAAAAATAGATAATAAAGAAGTATTAGAATATTTACAACAATTAGATAAAAAAAATGAATGATATAAATACTAAATTGGATATTCTATTAAAAATCAATTTAAATGTTAATTTCTTTTAATTTATTCTTCTTATTTAGATAAGCAGTTCTTCTATATTCTTTTAATTTTTCAGGGTTCTCTTCTTTCAACTTTTTTAGATAATTTGCTCCGCCTTCTTTTACTCTTTCTTTATTTTTTTCATAATATCTTTTATGAGTATTACCATAAGTATATTTTTTTAATTGTTCCTTTAACTCAATAATTTCATTTTTAAGTTTTTCATTTTCTTCTACCAGTTTAGTAATATCCATAATGTTATATATTATTATGTGATTTATTTTTAAGTATATTTATGTAGTAAGAGTATGATAGAACAACATAGTAAGGATTATAAATTAACTGTTGTAAAATATTATTTGACTCATAATAAGACGATGATAGATGTATGTAATAAAATATTCAATTGTAAATATCAATCTTTATCTAAATGGAAAATAAAATATAATAAAGATGGTAATATTGATAGAAAGAAAAGATATAATAAACCTTTAAAAATAACACCAGAAATAACATCATTTATTAAACAAGATGTTAAATTATATCCTACAACCACATTATGGGAATTTTCTAAATTGATAAATGACAAATATAAGGTAAAATTATCAGACCATTCAATCTATAATATATTACAATCAAACAAAATTACAAGAAAGAAATTAAGAAGTAAATACTATCCTGAAAAGAAAAAAGGACAAGAAAAAGAAGATTTAGAAGTTTTTTATAATAAATTAAAGAGTTTTAGGTATGACAAAACGATTTGTTTAGATGAAACTTCTATTTATTTAAATATGAAACCATCTTACGGAAGAAGTAAAAGTGGAACAAGAGTAATAGATAAAACTTATAAATATCCTTATAAAAGATATAATTTATTATTCGCTATTAGTGCTGATAAAATAGTAGATTATATCTTATATAAAGACTTAAAAGGTGGTTTAAAAACTACCAATATTATAGATTTTTATAATAACAGTATTAAAGATAAATATAAAAATTATTTGATTATTATGGATAATGCTGTTATACATAGGTCAAAAATTATAAGACAAATAATAGAAGAAAGTAATAATGATTTATTATATAGCGTACCATATCATCCAGAAACAAACGCAATAGAAGAATTTTTTAGTCAATTAAAAACATTATATCAAAAAAGAAAGTCCAAATACATACGAAGATATAGAAAGAGTAATAAAAGAAATAATAACTACCAAAATAAAGCGAGAACATTTAACAAATTATCTAAAACATAGTTTTAAGATATATAAAAATAAATAATCTTGTCTCATTTTTCTTTTCGGTCGGTGTAATATGTATAAAATTATACCAACTAATATTATATTACAAAACACTGCTTTTAATATTTCACTAAAAGAAGATTTCGAAGGAACTAAGGGTTATAAATGGTTTTCTGAAATTGGATTATCAGTTCAACGCAAAGATGCGAATGGAACATTAAAATAAATTATGAATATGATTAGAATTAATAAAATTAAAATAGATATTGGTATTAAATTATCAAATGGAGTTGATATTTATTATAAGAATTTTTGAAAAAAATGATTTTTTATTATTTTTGTAATTTTATTCATAATTATGAATGAAATTATTAGAATTCCAAATATTAATAATTATGAGGTAAAAATTATTAATAATGAATTATTCTTAATACCTATTTTATCTAAATTGCGTAATTATATTACTAATGAAGAAGAATTATTTCGAAAAGATTTAACGAATTCAAGTATAATTTATTGTATTATTAAAGATAATGATAATTTTATTGAAATACCAGCAAATTATCCACATATAAGATGTTTAATAAATTTAT